>JAESFG010000399.1_pt1:7500-48778 | contig 48778 bp, 42 predicted proteins | sample 9269371 | NCBI WGS metagenome assembly JAESFG01 (sample SAMN14506227, study PRJNA617093) | algae metagenome | isolation source: Aetokthonos hydrillicola CCALA 1050 (B3-Florida) and co-occurring... | place: USA: South Carolina | collected 2013-01-01 | reverse complement strand
AGAACCGTAACTGTTGTCACGTTTGCTCATTTGTTTGCAAATTAATGAGCAAACCATCTCACGCTCGAACCCGATCCGGGAAGGCGGCCTCTACCGGAGGCTTACCGAGCGGGGGAGACGCGCGTTTAACGTCGTCGTCGGGGGATGTCATTTCCCCGGCCTCCAGGATGCTCCTCTATCCACCCGAACCCAATTCGTACACGTTTCAAACTAACGCTCAAGTGGTACGAGCGAATTTTTCTAGGGTATGAGATCGAGAAAGCTGCTTTAATGACACGGTAGTGATGGTCATTGCCCACAATTGAGGCCCGTCAGCGTGAAGCGATGAAAAGGATCGACGCTCTCGTCGTACTGCTTTTTGCCGTCATCCTCGCATTGGTAGCAGCCGCTATCTACGCGGCGCTCCGTTTCGAGTGGTTTGGCACACCATGGCATTTCGCGTCTTGGCTATTGATTTGCTTGGCCTTTGTCGTCGTAGGTGTGCCGACTCTCGGTAATCGGATAGCGGGTCCGGCCAACGTGCACGGCTCAGCCCGCTTGGCCAGCCAAGACGAAGCAAAAAAGGCGGCCCAAGGGAAAAGCGCGGCGTCACCCCTGCACGAGCAGATCTTTGAGGACTGAGCATGTCCACGGCGAGCCAAGGCATCATCCTCGGTCGCTATTACGACGACGCGACGGGGCGAGCCGGAGACAAGATCTCCTATGAGGGTGAACGGCACCTCGTGCTGTTCGGGCCGAATGGCACCGGTAAGGGCACGCGCTTCCTGATCCCAAACCTTCTCAGCATCGATGACCGCTCGATTGTGGTGATCGACCCGAAGGGCGAGTTGGCTGCTGTGACAGCCGACTATCGCCGCACAATCGGCGATGTCATCCTCCTCAATCCTTTCGACGTCCTCGGTCTTGGTTCGGCCGGTTTCAACCCACTCGCCGCACTCGATCCCAAATCGCCGACCTTTTACGACGACGCGGCGGCTCTCGGTGAAGCGCTAATAAAGCTCGAAAGCAAGGACCCGCATTGGTCGGAATCGGCCCAAGGTCTGCTCGTCGGCCTTATCATGTGGGAAAAACTTCAACGAGGTCATGCGGCCAATCTAGAAAATGTTCGCAGGATGCTGACCGAGCCGGACCTTTACGAATCCTATCAAGAAAATGGAAAGTCGCACGAACGCCTTGTTGCCGGCCTCCGCTACACCGCAACGCAGATGACCATCGACGGGGGCTATGAGATTGCGAGTCTCGCCTCAAGGTTTGCAGCCCGCGACACGAACGAACTCGCCAGCATCCGCTCAACGGCCGACACTCAGACCCGATGGCTGCTCTCAGAGTTGATGAGGAAAGACCTCCGCAAGAACGGAGTCGATTTTGGCAGGCTAAAAGAGAAACCGACGACGGTCTATGTGATCCTGCCTGCCGAGAGGATGCGAACCCACAGCACTTGGCTGCGCCTCGTTGTCGTTTCGGCCCTACGTGGCCTCTATCGACCCGGCGGCCTCCGCACTTTGCTCATGATCGATGAGATGCCTGCGCTTGGCCATCTAGGTCCTCTTGAAGATGCCTTCGGGCTCGTGCGCGGCTACAAGGTGCAAATCGCGGGAATATGTCAGGACCTCGCCCAGCTTAAGGCATTGTATCACGAACGCTGGGAGTCGTTTCTTGCCAACGCTGGCGTCGTCCAAGGTTTTGCGCCGAACGACCTTACGACGGCTGACTGGATGTCGCGCCGCTCCGGGCAAACGACCATGATCGCGGCCAACACCAGCGAAAACGTTTCGAGCGCTACAGGGCAGCGAAGCGAAGGCACGAGCTGGAACCAGATTGGTCGCGCAGTCTACTTGCCGCATGAGTTGATGGGCTTCGCCGAGGGTACGGGGTTGTTCTGGATTTCGGGCATGTCGTACGGCGTCCGCTTCTTCGCACCGCCCTACTGGAAGATCACAGAAGCAGAAAAACGTAAAGCGAGGAACCCGTACTACGAGGGGTGAGGTCAGATTGTTGCGTCGATGCTATTCGGAACAAACTGGCTGCAAAAACGTGCGATCTGCTCCGGCGCAAATGCATCATTGATGTCGAGTAAATGGACTGCGCTACTTCGACGAATAAAACCTAATTCGCGTTCTTCTTCGTCGGATAACATGATTATATGTGCTGTAGGCAGTACTGCCCGGATGAGCTTCTTGCAAGCGATGGCAAATTCAATGGAGTCACGCTCAACGTTCCGATGAAGAAGAAGCAAATCGACATCGTTCGCCTGCTTCGGCTCTTTCACAAAATACGAACCAAATCCGAGAAGCGTTGCTGTATTGGTCACAACCAGCCCTTCTCTTGAAAGGATTCACGCTCACTCTTATTGAGATAAGTGTACAGTCCTTTCTTGTTGAGCGCAGCCATCAAGTCGCCGATCTTGAACAAGCCGACCTTGTCGTTGCGACAAAGGCGCTTAGCTTCAAGCGTGTAGTTGCACCATGCTGAGTTGATCAGAATTGCGTCGAGATGCCCTAATGCTTGCGTCGTCTCGACATACTCAGCCGCACCAAAGCTGTAGCACTCGCACACGAAAATGCGCAAGTTATCGCCGTGCTTTGTCGTCATCTCATACAAGCCGCCTCCAAGACTTTTCAAGCCGGCCACCTCGCTGTGACTCTCCATTCTTTTCTCAAAGAATTGGAAATGGCCATAATAGGGAGGCCAAGGAAAAACTTTCTCAGGCACCTGCATGCGCAACCTCTGAGATCAGCTTATCAAAATCAGTAGGAAACCGTACAACACCCTCATAGGTGATCTCATCGTTGACCCACTTGTCATAACTTCGGGCATGAAGCTCGAATTTCTTAAGAACAGCCTGCTCGTCGGCCGTGAAGAGGCCGGCGTTAGCAGAGGTCAATTTGACGATAAGCCGGTTATTTGGAACGATCGTCGCAAGGCGCTCGGACTCCCATATTCCTTGAGCATCGCTTTCAGGATTTCGGCGGGCAATCTCGGAATGCGGGCCGTAGGCCTCGAATACATCATGATTTTCCTTGAGCAATGTAACTATCCGGGCCGCCACTTGCCGTTTATCGGTGAATTCTTGGGGCAGTAGTCGCTCGTCGATGAACTTCTCGTGCTCTGATTTCATCGCTCTTAATACATCTATGCTGTAGCGCTTTTCATTTTCGGGTTTGTCGATAAGCGTGTGATGGTTCGGACAAAGGAGAATGAGGTTGGTGTAGGCGTTGCGGTCTTCCGAGCTTTGCGCTGCATCGTGGCGATTAGCTCCGGGCTTTTCGCCGCAAATATGGGCCATCTCGCCAAGCGTATAAGGCGCAGATTCGCCCGCTTCATCCGTGCAGAGCCGGGACTGGCAATCTGTGAACGAGCAGCGTCCGGCCGCATTGGCCCACAGAATTTTTGCGGTCTTGTCAGAGATAGGCATTTTGATCCGAATGATGGTCTGGTAGCCGGAGGCGCTTCCGAAAATCACTGCCTAGGCTCAATCTACCTGAATTTTGAGAACGAGCAAAGACTGCGCGTGTATAACAGAAAGCGAACAGCGGGTCGTTCAGACCTGCTCACATCACAACGACGGTCCATTTCCTCCCCATTTGCGGAAGTACTCAGCCCAAGTGATCTTACCTTCCATGGCCGCCATAAGATCGATGAGTTGTGCCCTGCACATTCCGCCATGAGCGATAGGGCGTGTGGGCATTATCCGCTGTGTGAGATCGTTCTTGGCCTCCTTGAATCGAGCCAGCCAAAACCAATTGCGAGCAATTCTTCGAGCCGTCAGGCTGCGGCCTGCGTACCAGAAGCTCTTGGCTGGCAACTTCGTGTGGGGCGTTCCTGCCTTTGGCACCGGCGCTGCCCCTGCGCCGGGCCGATTACCCCCGGTCGCGCTCTCGTCCTCGGTCCCTTTCGATTATTGCGTCCCGCTCAGTCTCGGACGAAACCTCGCGCGATAATTGCCGCATAAGGTCTTGTCGGCGCTGCGCCTGCGCATTCGCTTCCCTTACATGCGGCTCTTCTTTCTCTCTTGGCTTTGCCGGTCCTCCCATCAAGATGCTTGAGATCGAACCCTTGACTCGTATCACCGGCAGCCGGATGCGTGGCGCTCTGGATTTCGGCGCGCTCGGCTGACGTGCGACTTGGGGCGTCGGTGGGCGCGCTTCCGAAACGCGCCGCTTTACTGTTGGCTGCCTTTCGTGCCCTCGGCGATTACGCTGCGCTCGCTTCGCTTCCGCAACGCTGCTGAGGGTTTTGGGATCAAGATCGGCGAAGCGTTGACGGAGGTCGGCGGCCTTGGCGCCCTTGATGCGGCGCGCGATGCTATGGACGCCACCCGACGGATCGATGGCCACAAAGTCGCGCCGGTCGCCGCGCGCGAGCATCCAGCCTTCCTTCTCCAAGGCCGCCTGGAACTGCTTGCCATTTTTCGTCGTCTTCCAGATCCCTGTCATCAGCTCCTTGGCCTGATCGTTGCTGATGCCCGAGCGCTCCGCCTGGAGCATTTCGCGATGGCTCGGGGTGCGTTCGGGCCTCGGCTTGCCCTCGCGTTCGACATGCGCGCCCTGAACGCGCTCATGACCGAACTCCCGTTCGAGAGAGCGAGCCACTTCCTCATGCTTGCGGTAATTATGGCTGTCGCTGATCGCCGCCATGCGGTCGAGATCGACGCGCGACCAGACGATATGGCAATGCTCGCGGCCTTCCTTTTCGTGGATGACGACCACGCGTGGCTGTCCGGTCAAGCCTAGAGCCTCCTCAAGCCGGTCGATCGCCAAATTCCGCTGCTCGTCGGTCAGCCGCTCGTCGGCACGGGTGTTGATCGAGCCGTGATAGAACGGCTTCGTGGTGCGCGTTCCGGCGGCTACCGCCTCCATTTCCTTGAGGGCTCCGGCCAGGTCGTCGGCAGCCGTGCCCCTGATCTCCTTCAGTTCAGCGCGTTCGTTGGTATCGGTACGGGTCAGATGAACGGCGAGGCGGGTCGCCCCGGCGCAGCTCGTGCCCTTAATAATCACGGCCCAGCGCCTTCATAAGGGCGTCACGTAGTTCGGCCACCTGCTCGCGTATAGCGGCGAGCTCGGCCAGGCTCGGTACCCGGCGTTCCCGGTTGAAAGCGTAGGCGAGCTGGTTGAGGTTCGAGCCTACCTTGCCGAGGTGGCCAAGGAGGCGCGCCAGCTCTTTGCGCTCGATGGGCGGTCGGCGGACCGCGCGAGGGCCGGGCGATCCCAAAGCCAGGGTACGCAAATAGGCACCGACGCTAAGGCCCGCCCGGCGGGCGGCCTCATCGATGGAGATACGTTCTTTCGCGGTGCAGCGAACAGAGACAAAGCTGGTCTTGGCGTCTGAGACGCGTTGGCGGCCTCGCATTCGGGCCGCATGTCTGGTACGAGGGCTCGCTTCCTCGATCATCGCTCCGCGCGCCTCCTGCGTCGGTGGTGATGGTGCGGAAATTTTTACTTCCGCCTTGGGGATGCAACGGGGGCAATGCCCCCTTGCCAAGCGGGATGTGAAACGGGTGCCGGAGGGCATCCCGTGTAACATCACATGGCTTGCCAGCCCTCTTATTTGCGACTTTACCTATATCGAGACTATGTCATTCCGGCGATTATGTCCGGCCATCCATTGCAAAAACCCATCATTCTTTTTCGGAAAATTGCCCGGTCACAATTCGACATCCAAATTCAGAGATTGAAGACCAATCCGATAGACAAACCTTGAAGCCTGTATCAATCGGAGGCTCTCCCAGGATACGAGACAAATCCCGCTTGCCGTCGAAGAACACCTTCAGTTCAGCATGCCAATCAGCAGCTTAGTTACCCCTGCGCGTCATTATCGAGTGTAGACCCTCGATCTGGCGTTCGGTGCCAAAGGGCTCACGCTGGATGGTCGCACGGGCCGCTCGCAGGGGTGCTCAGTAGTCGTCCAGTAGCAGGAACAAGGTCACGCTCCGGTCGGCCTCGGTGATGATCCTAGGGCGCACTAGTCTGCGAAGGGCGACGCGCCTGCCGCAGGGCGGTCAACGACCAGACCCTGAACGATGGCTTCCGATTCCATTCGGCCTACTTGCTCGACGCCATCGAAGCCCTGTGCAGGTTGCGGCGCAGAAAAGACAGCTAGCGAGGTGTCTGGATAAAGGACGCCTGCAAACAATCTCACTTACTACTCAACCACTGCTTGCTGTACTCTGCACGATCCCCTATAGACTGCGCCGCTCACCAGTTTTCCAAATACATATTTAGCCCTATTTCGCACGATCCATATCGCTCATGACGCATCCTGCGTCGAGACCTAATGGCATGATGATTATTCAAGACGACAATGATGTTTCCAATGAGTCTCCGCTATTTCTTGTTCTTGATGGCGGAGGTGCCCGCGGTATTGCTCATGTCGCGATGTGGAAAGCACTAGAGAGGCTTATTGCAAAGCCATCAGGAAGCCAACCGTCTCTTCCAGCAGAATTTGGACCGCAGCGCTACAGGCTGAGCGGCGTAGCGGGGACGTCAGCGGGGGCGATCGCTGCGGCCTTTATTGCTGCGGGCGCATCGGCTCGCGATCTGATCGACAAGACGGGCCGAAGTCCGCTCTGCACTCCACTCGGGTTGGAGTACTTTCACGCCCTGTTTGGCATTAGAGGCATGCGACGGATCAAATCTATTCGTCGTTTCCAAAGACTCTTCGAAGCCTTGGAAGAAAATTCAATAGCTCGTTTCGGCCAGGAAGTTGCAAGACACACGACTTCAAAACAACATGACGGCACGACTCTTCCAGCGCCGGACAGAGCTATTGAGGAAAGCAAAGAAGACAACGAGGACGACGCGCATTTTGCATTCCCGGTATCCGATGATGATGACCGAGAGGATACTCCTGACGAACAGAGCAGCAAATTCGCAAAAGTAGTGAAGAACCTAGTTGAGAGACTTACAAAGAGTAAGGCAGGGAGATTAGCAAAGCATTTGTTGGACCCCCTTTTTGCGATTCCCATTTTGGTAGGAATGTCACCCCTTCTGTATTTTGCACCGATTTGGCTGATCGATCGTCTGAACCACTTTGATTTTAAGCCGCCATATTCACTGCTGTTGGTTGTTGTTAGCCTATATGTCTCTTTCACGCTGACCAGTTGGGGCGCCCGTTTGTACGAGCGCCACAAAACTCGAAAGGGAAAGCGTGGCTATCATTGGGCCGTAGAGTGGGCTGCGCATCCCCTTGCGTCGTTCGTTTTCGGCCTCGGCATTGCAACCATTGTGTCTCTCTTTACTTCTTACTTCTTGGGCGAAAATCTGCAGTTGCCTGCAGCAACCCTGGCGTCGCAAATCTTGATATCTGAATTTCTGGCCTGGTCCGTTTTCGCACTAGCATGTGGTTACGCTTGCCTTCGGTACATTCGAAATTTTATCAAAGGAGGTATCGATCCGAAGTCAATCGAGAATGACTTAAATCAAGCCCTTCGTGCCTTGCTGACACAGGTTTCCGGGCGTAGGAACGGCGAAAGGCATGAATGGGCCGAGCGCCTAAACCTCAACGAGAGACAGAAGTTTATACGCGACAATCCCGACTATTTTGTCACTTTCAGTGACATATATGAAACTACCCAGATCAACCTTACTGTCGTCGCGGCTGATACAATTAAGAACCGTATCGAGACTTTCAGTTGTAGGACGCATGGTGACATGCATGTCGCAACAGCGGTCACCGCGTCACTAGCTATTCCTTTCGTTTTTCGGCCCGTTCGCAGAGAGGATCGAGTGCTGGTCGACGGCGGTCTTGTCAGTTCAATTCCTGCATGGGTCTTCCGGCGCGACCGCAATCGGGATCCCGACTCTCGTATATTGGCGGTTCGCATTGAACCAAGTGGGGATGACACTTGGATACCCCAATTTCTGAATTATCGAGATCGTGAGCAATTGACGCTCGTTGGCAAAGTGAAGTTCTTGTGGCGTCATCTTCGATTATCCACCGTATGGCCATTTAGGCTGCTTACTAATATCATAAGTACAGCGCTATTCGGTGCGCGAGCACTTGAGCTTGACGCGAGTGATCGGCTGGACAGTATTACTCTCATACCGAATGTCGGACTCTTGGACTTCGATGCTGACAGAAAGCGCGTGCGTGACGAAGTCAGCGATCTTTTTAAGAAGGCTCATAGAGAAATTTGTAATCGTCTTTGGTTCCGGCAAGCACGTTTCGAGGAAGCTTGCGAGATTATCGAAAATGATTTGTGCGAGAACTTCCCTGAAAAAGAAAATCGGCCCGTCATACGCATGTTCTGGGCTCGGCGAGATGGAACGGCTGAAAGCCTTCGCATACGGCTTACCTATAACTTCACGCCGACGGTTCATTTTGACGATCGTATCGTGATGCCATATTCTACAAGTATGTCGACGTTGGCCTACCAAACCAGAAAGAGCCAATATGCAGAACAATCAAAACTCGCTGACCTTCGTGCTGGCCGTATGAATCGCTATCGAGCTGCCGTGATCTGGCCAGAGTCAAAATGGTGTTGGGCGATACCAGTGTTCAAAGATGACTCTGACAGGGACCAAGGAAAGGAGCCTCTCGGTGTTATCGCAATTGAATCCGATAGAGAGCTCTCCGCGTTCAATGTAAAACTTGCTGAAGAAGCCTGCGAACGGAATAAGTGTTGGCCCGATCCTTTACCCAGCGAGAAGTCTGAACGCCAGATACGTGAACAGCAGGGCCGTTATCGAAAGATAGCCGAAGAGCTAAACCACGACGCAGAGGGACTTATGGGCATACGAGCTGCCAGGTACGCGGAAGAAGTTCGCAAAAAGCTTGCCAGATACACAGAGCCAGATGGAATTTGAGAAAAAGGGCTCAAGCCCAGTTTTTGATCCAATTCTCCAACACTCGCTTCCTCAGCTCAGGGCGAGTTTCTCTCAAGTCGTCTCTGACTGCTTGTCGGCTCAATAGCTCAATTTTCGACGGCTTCCGTAGGAACAAGGCAGCCTCTTTTTTCAATTCTCTCTCGATGACTTCGGGAGGATAGTCTTTCAAATGCCCCACAACAAAGTCACGCACATCTTTCCACGACCTTCCATATCGGATCAGGTTTGGATCGATGCTATCTGGCGATATCTCTTCGTCGGGTGATGATGGCTTTTCCATAATTCCGAAATTCTGCCGCATGTTAATACTCCTTGTCATCAAAAATCGAGGTGAGTGTAAAAGGCCTTAAAACAACGGCTTTGCTCGCAACGTGATTAATAACAACTGAACAATGATTCTTACTTTCAGGGATGTCTTTTGAATCGCTCAGCTTTTGGATACGCGTTATACGCGCAGCGATATTATGCACCTTTTTGGTGAGACCGTCGATGGTCCAGGTCTAGCGACCCGGTTCCCGAGAGGTAAAATGGGCCGCCTCTCGCGGAGGCGGCCCGGGGGGATCAGGCGGTTGCGCCTGTCGTAACGTCGGCCTCATCGGCCTTCGGCTTGCGGATGACGATCTCCGCGTCGCGATTGAGCGGCAGATAGTCGAGGCTGACGCTGAAGCCTTCGCCATCGGCGTGCGGCCAGAGAGCTCCGATCGCCTGCCAGTAGTTGCCTTTCTTGCCGTTCTTGGTCACGGCGTAGATGCGATGGGTCGGAGGTGTGGTGTTCTTGGTCATGTAATGTTCCTTTCGTCTGATTTTGAAGCCATGCACCTTGCGCGGCTTCGATGGGGCAATCCGGCCCGCGCGAAAGAGCGGCGCGTTCAAGGGTTGCCGTCAGGCACCCCGAAGGGGCGCGGAGCTGCACGGAGCGCAGCGTAGGAAGCGAGCGGCCTTGAACGTGACGCGCGCGCGGGCATAAACCCCATCAATACGAAGCCGCCGGTGTTGGATTCTTTGACGAAAGGATCGGCGCAGGAGCAACGACGCTCCAACTCTCGGTAGGCACCGCCGAGGATCGAGGAACGGCACGTGAAGGGTTTGGCGAGATCGAACAGACCCACACGCCGACGGCAAAGCAACGAAGAACTCTTCGAGAGCTGCGCAGCTCAACAGCGCGGCGGCATCTCTACGTCATCCTTAAGGCCAGATCGCTACGGTTTTGCGAAAGGAAGGAGCCGGGCTTAACGGCGCATTTTTGCGTTCGCATCGATACCCATGTAGCGGCGTACGTAGTCAACGCAACCCTGTTGGACCGCCACATCGTCGGGATAGGTCTTTTTGCAGATTGCCAAAACTCTGGCATCGGCAGCCGGATCATTGTTCGTGAATGCCCAGGTCGGGTCCATCAATTTGACTTTTGGTACTTCCGCGCAATTGGCGCGGTTTCCGAGGACAAGCAGGGCTAAGATTGCGGCGAAGAATACTTTCGTCATCACGATCCCCCCTCGCGCAAATTTTGCCTCAATCGGGTGTCGCCTTCAAGCCTGCCAAACTCCCTTTTTTCACATCTTGCATGTCCGCTTGGCAAACAGTCGCCCATCGGCCTCTGGGGCCGGTGGGTAACTGCTGCTTTTCGATACCTTACACGGGTGCCGGAGCTTCTGTTGCCGAGCGCGTCCGCAACAATTCCGGCAACCAACGGCTTCCGGCAAGACGCCGCTCTGCGGTCTCGGCCATCGCTTGCTTTTTCATTCCGGCGATGTTGTCGGCGGCTTCCGACGACACGCCTTCGCGCACGGCTTCAAGGATGCGTTCCTTCGAGACGCGGCCTAAATAGCTTGCTGCTGTCGGTTTCCATGTCGCCGTCATGTCGAGGCCAAGTGTCTTGGCAAGAACATCGGCGTGGGCTAAAGCCGCCCTCTCCGCTCCATTTCTCACCTGCATCACATTCACCGTGAGAGAAGTACAATGGGCGAGAAGCTCGATCTGCTCCGCCTGATCGAGTTTCTCGATAAGCGTCCAAAGCTCCGCTTCGTCCTCCGGCATGCGCCGTTCCCATGCTGCATGCCGTTCGGCGATGGCGACCATCGCCGGACATTCATCGATACCGGAAGCATGCTGCGCGAGAGAAGCCGAGCGCGGCGCGATCTCAAGGCAAGTCAGCCTCTCGCTGGAACGGAAAAAAGAGGCGGCGGCGAGCGCATGCACCGCAGCCGTTAAGGCAGTAGCGGGATTTTCCGCCAGCGCGTTGCGGAGGCCTGCGGTGCGGTAGGCGGTCAGTTCGGCGACCAGCTTTTCCGAGAGCGTCTTGCGCGGATCGGCTTCGCTATCGCTGTCGGTAATCGCGTTGCGGGCCGCAGCCTTCACTTTCCAGTCTTCGGCGCGGACGAAACCGCGCTCGATGCGCAGCTTGCCGTGATAGTCGAGGCAGACGAACGCTCCAGCAAGGGCGAGATCGTCCTTGCTGTACTGCTCGGCTCCGGTCAGGGCTTCGATGGCTTCTTCAAGCGATTGCAATTCAGCATCTCGCTCGTCGGTTTCGTCCTGCTCCGCGAGCGCGTTATATCGCTGTTCAAGCTCCTCAAGCTTGGCTTGCTCCGCGTCGCCAAGCGGCGCGGCCTCGGGATAAACGCGGCGCAAGCCAGCGGTTATCTCATGGTCGAACTCCGGTTCGGCCACGACCCATTTCCAGCCCTCGGCCTCGACCTTGGCCGCTTCCATGGTGAGCTTCTCGCTCACGAGTCGGTTGAGCAGGGAAGCATCAGCGAAGAAACCACCGCCTTCTTTGTCAAAGAGATCATGGATGATGACGCCACCCGCCGCCTGATAGGCATCGGCTCCGATGAACACAGCACGGCGGTCGTCGGACGCGACCTGGCCGTCCGACAGAGCGCAAAGGATATGGTAGCGGCTCCGCCTGCAGTGCGGCAATTCCTGCCACACCTTTTCCTGTCGTGAATGGTCATCGGTGATGGTGAAAGCCGTCAACGCGTCAAGCGTCAATTCTTCGTCGCGATAGGCTTGCATGAGCAGAGGACTTACCGAACCCAGCTTGAGGCGCTGCCGCACCACGGTCGGGCTGACGCCGAAACGCGCGGCGATGTCCTCAGCCGCCATCCCTTGTTCGCGGTGCAGACGGTCGAATGCCTCAAATTGATCAGCAGGGTGCATCGCCGAGCGAATGACGTTCTCGGCGAGGCTGATCTCCTCGGCGTTGTGCGCGGTATCGAGGACACAGCGCACGGGCTCGGCTTTTGTGATTTCTTTCCGCTTGGCGCGGAGCAGATGCGCAAGCCGCCGTCCTTCGCCAATGGTGACGAGATAATAGCCCGTCTCCTTGCCATTCTCCTTGCGCTCGGGCTCGACGACGAGATTTTGCAGCAAGCCTTTTGCTGCGATGCTGGCGGCCAAGGCCTCGATATCGGCTTTCGAATGCGGAGTCTTTCGTGCGTTCTTAGGCGATTTCTTGAGGCGGTTCAACGGAATGAACATCGTGCCTCCGGTTTCGGCGGTGGCGGTCGTGGTGGTCATGGTTTTTCTCCTTTTTGGTTGCTTTGTGGATTGAGGCACGGCACGGCTGGATGATGATTTTTTCATGCGGCGGCCTCCGCCTTTGCATCGGCTTGAAGCCCATGCAGAAAGTCGGCGGCGCGTTGCGCATGCGAGGCGGCGGCGAAGATGGCGCGGTTGTCGCTCTTCAACACCTTGAGCCAATGCTCGATGTAGGAGGCGTGTTCGTCGCGGGGTTCGGGAGTTAGTTCGAGGTCGGCGCAGAGAAACGCCGCGCCAAGCTCGGCGACGAGTTCTTCCATCGCATAACCTTCATCGCCCCAACGCTTGCGCCCGAACTCGCGTTCAAGGCGCGTCGGGTGCTTCGTCCAGTGTGTGGTTTCATGGCCAAGGGTCGCGTAATAAGCTCCGGCGTCGTGGAAGCTCTCAAGGGGCGGCATCTGCACATGGTCGGTGCTAGCGCTGTAATAGGCGCGGTTCCCGCCATGCCGCACGGTAACGCCTGTCGCCGCGAAGAAGGCTTCGACCCGCGCGATACGCTGGATCGTCGGCGTCAGTGGTGCTGGCTTCACGTAATAGAGGTCGGATAATCCTTCGATCTGCTCGGCATTGAAAACCGTGTAGCCCTTCATGAAGGGAATAGCGCGTTCACTTTCTTCGCCTGTAGCTGCGTTCGTCTCGGTGCGTGTGATCTTGTCGGCATAGACGACGAGACTGCCTTTCTCACCCTTGCGTACGTTGGCGCCGAGCGCCTGCGCTTGCCTGTAGGTCATCCAGATCGGCGAGGCGTAGCCCTTCGCCATTGCTTGCATCCAGAGCGCCAGAACATTGACGCCGCGATAGGCAACGCCGTTCTGCCGCAGCGGGATAGCGATGCGCCCTTCCATGTGCGCCGTGTTCCAAGGCTGGTGCCATGGGCGGACGCCGTCCTCCAACGCTTGGACAATTTGTTCGGTGATTTCTTTGTAGATGTTTTTCATGGTTCGCCTCTTTCGGTGCTGGTTGCAGCTGCTGCTGCAACCCTGCCCGTCGGCGAGACCGGGGGTAGCAAGGGCAAGGAGGCTCCGAACGCGGAACGCCGAGGCTCCGCCCGAGGGTCCCTTCTTCAGGGATACGGGTGGATGCGGCGTTACGTGTTGGGATGCCTTGCGCGCGCGAGGGGCGGCCGCCCCTTAGAGAAACAAAATGAAACGCGTCAGGGATGGAAGCCCGAAGGGCGGAGACGCCGCGCGGCTCCGTTCATGACAGCCCGCCCGCATCAAGCGGGGACGCTCGTGGCCTAACGCGGCAAACCAAGTTGCGCACGTTCTGCGCGTGTTATATGCTGCTGCAACATTGCAGGAATTCTTTTAGAACGCTCGTTACGCCGGGGCTCAACGATGAGTGACGTGTACAACCGGATCGGACTTGCCCTGTCCGGTGGTGGATTTCGTGCAACCTTATTTCACCTTGGCGTGGCGAGGTGCCTAGCCGAAAATGGCCTTCTGAGACGCGTCAAGCTTGTAAGTGCGGTATCGGGAGGCAGTATTTTTGCGGCGCATCTCATTCTCAATTGGGAGAGATATACCGGAGCAGAAGAAGATTTCGAGGCTGCTGCCCGGGAGGTTCTAAATTTGATCAAAGCCGACGTTCGCGGGCGGGTACTCCGACGTTGGCTGTTTGGTTGTTCCACCCTTGTGCCACGTTTTTTAATTTCGAAGGATAGGCGATGGTCACTCGTCTATTTGCTGCAACGCCAATATGCGCGCCTGTTTCGCTCCGCGGCTAAGAGTGGCGAAGCCACTCTTAGCGATCTTCGACGCGAAGGCCGCCCAAAAGTCAGATTCAATTGCACAAGTCTTACGACCGGCAATCCATTTTATTTCGATCAAACCGGCTTCGGTTGGTACAAGAACGATGTCATAGAAAAGCCGATACCTGCGTTCGGCTTGCCGGTGGCTTATGCAGTCGCAGCTTCTTCAGCATTCCCTCCGTTGTTTCCACCAGTCGAGATTTCGCATTCGACGCTACCGTGCGATCGAAGTCTTTTTGGTGACGATCAACGGCTCACGGATGGTGGCGTCTCTGATAACTTAGGTATCGAAGGGCTCCTTGCGAAATATCAGGAGGGTATCTCGAGTCCCGAACAAGACATACCGCTCGACTCTATTATCATTAGCGACGCCGAAGGCAATTTCGACTCCGACTTCGTAACCAAGTACTCATTTCCTGTAAGCCGCAATGTTCGGGCCAGCGATCTTCTAATGAAGAAGATAAGCATTTTGCAGCTGGAGGAATTGCAAAGACAGTCGGTAGACAGGCAGGCAGTCGTTCCGTTTGTTCGGGTTAAGATAAGGGAATCAATTCGCGATCTAAATGACAAGACGGTTCTGATGCCGGAGACTCAGGGCACCCTGATCAACGTGAAAACCGATCTGGATTGCTTTACGCCACAAGAGGCGACTTCGCTAATCGCCCATGGATACAGCAAGGCTCGCGAAGCTCTAATTGACAAAGGGCTTTTACAGCCTAGTGCGAGGCAATTCACTTGGGATCCATTACGAAATTGGAGCGCGGTACAATTCATCCCGGCAAAGGAATTAGAGAGCTCAACCGAGAGAAAGTGGAGAATCTGGTCGGCAAGTGATCCGGTCAGCTGGGTTACTACGCTGTACGCCGTTTTCGTCTGCCTTCTTCTCGCAACGCCAACCATCTTATTGGCGCGGCAGTCCTCGATTGATGCCGAGAGGGCTGCAGTAGCCGCGCAAGCTGAGGCTGTGGCTCAGGTAGCAAAGGCTGTCGCCCAAGCGCAGGCGACAGCTGCACAGACTGCAAGAAATGCTGCGCAAGTGCAGGCACTCGCCGCCGCCGTCTTTCAAATCCAAACTTTGATGGGGTCGGCAAGTAAGGGTTGCTCAGGTGGGCCGAGTGGAATTCCACCTGAACCTGGATGGCCTGGTTTACAAGTACGCGGAAACAATGCCGTGAATGCTCTGAACGAAGCAAAATTGTCTTTGGCAAGACGTCAGACTGCCGAAGCGGCGCAGCAAATCAATTCGGGTCAGGCTGAGTTGGATGCGTTCGTCAACGGTTTGCACAATAGTTGTTCGGGCGGCTCCCAAGGAAGGGATCCGACGAGCTATGGCGATTATCGAGCGGTCCGGGATCGAATACAGGAGGGACTAACCCAGCTGAAGGGTTCGCTAGGGTAACTAGCAGGTCATTTCATTGCGGCTTGCTATGTCGTCGCGGCAGAGTTGGACGGACAAGTCCACGCTGCTCTCGCGTCCTCTTGCGGCGACGTGCTTACGCCTAGAGTCCGACCGGCGCAACCGGACGCTCCCAGTCACTTTCAGTTCTCACCCCAGCCATATTTCAGCTTCTCTGTTGTCGGATGCTGATCGACCAGGAGCGTACGCTACCAAACCTCTGGCCGGCGGAACACCATGCCCAAACCGCCGCTCGATCCCGAGGTTGCCGAGACGGCACCGGCAGATACGCCATTAACGGCGTATGACCTGAAGCATGTCATCACGTACATGCGCTTGCTCGACGCCGAGAGGGAAGGCGCAGATTGGCAAGAAGTTACGCGGATCGTGCTGCATATTGACCCCATGCGCGAACCGGATCGAGCACGGCGCACCTTCGACAGCCATCTGGCTCGCGCCAAATGGGCAGCGAGACAAGGCTATCGTCAACTCTTGCAAATGCCGGGTTGAGCTACATAGCCCCTGCTAGCCACTAGAAACCTATTTCACTTATCGTGGCGGCGTAACGGTCGGTCGGTTGGTGTAGGCGGGCGAACCGCTTCGTACTTTCTGAACAACGCATCGACTTCAGCGGATTCGGCTTTCTGCTTCGCTTCATGCTTGGCACGAAGCTCTAGCGTCATTGGCCGCCATGCGTATTCGAATTCATCGTGCATAAGGAACCTCACCTTCTCTCCCGTGCTGAAGGAAACAAAGTTGCTCGTGGGATCAATGGTGACGCGCGCGACGATAAAGCCGTCGCCGCCGTCGAGCAGGGGTTTCCAATCTTCATTGTCAAACTTACTGCGCGTGCACAGCAGATGCGTGGGCTCCATTCCGGGCCTCTTGCTTTTTCTTCAAGCCTATCACGCCAGGGATAAGATTTCGATTAGGGATCGTTTTGGCCTTGTGTGGCGGCGCTCAACTCAACGGCTGACCGTCCGGCCCGCGTGGCTTTTCGCCGTTGAGGCGCTTTCTCGGCCTCGATGTCTTTAACGCTGAGGGCGCCCTATTTCGGGCCGAACTGCTTGCGCATCTCCTCCATATTGTTCTGCCTAACGTTCGAGTTCGGCGGCGCACTGCTCAGGAGACTGGGCACCGGCGAGGAGTTTCCGAGTCTACGCAAGTAGAGATCTGAATGCGGCGAGGATCTTTCCACATTTCTCGACTGGAGCCCGACCGGCGCAGCCGAACGCCCTGAAGCCGCGATTTGAAGCGACTACGTTACAGCGAAAAACGGTATCCAAAACTTTCCTAGTTGAGGGGCGTCCTCTATCACAGTTCCTGGCTGGGGTTTTAAGATTGCCTCACCGAGGTGCTTGGTCAGAATTTCCTTCATGAGCGGCATCAAGAAATAGGGCAACGTATTGGCTGCCTGCATTACCTCCTGCATGACGACACCAAACGCGCCAATATGCAGCGGCTCGCCGGTAGCATTCATGATGCCGTATCCGATCGCCAACTCGCATGAAAAATAGAAGGAGTTTGTATTTGCCTCCGACAGGTACCAATCCCAGTCTTCGTCGTCTGGGATCGACTCAAATGCCTTGTCGAGTGATGCCGCCTTCGGATAGTGATACAAGAATCCGTTTCGCAGTTCGTATAACAATCCAGACTTACCAAATTGCTTTTTCAGCTTATCGTATGACGTTCTCCCGTCAGTATCGATCTTCTTGAGACAGTCTCCGATGATCTTTTGATTTATTGGTCGGCGAATGAACTCCCACGCCTCGACGAGCACACCGATGAGACACCGCAGGATCAGTTGCGATTGCGCTGCGCTTATACGTTCCTCAATGGGATTCGTCGGGTCGCTATTCGTGGAAAACCTGACAAGCTTCATGAACACACTTACCTGATTGAGTACGTGTCCGGCCACGAACAGGAGTGCGCGCTCATCGGAAGGAATAGAGCGAAACTGCTTCTTAGAAATTGGCACTCGATAAACTTTGATCGCGGGGCTTTTCTGTTTACCCGCGGTATCGCCAAAGCGCTTGATCCTTTCTATGTTGAATCTTTGGAAATTCTCAATCAGACTCTTTCCCTCGCCCAAGGCCAATTCACCCAACCCTATGGCCAACTGCAACTCGCCGATCGGAATTCGTCTTACGGCTGGATGTTCTCCGATCTGTAAAGTCTTAAGTAGCGCGGTCGCTGCCGTAGGCGTGAATACGGCGCCGTGGGCTTCATCCGGAATTAGCGCGGTATGGCAGGCAATGCCCCGCCATTCCGAAATGCGCTCGAGCTTTTCAAGATAGGAAGAGACCGGCTTACGCCAATTCGACTGCGCGATGTGCGCCGATCGTTCTTTCAAGAGCTCAATTTTTTTTGCCGTGTCCAGCGTTGCGATGACCGACTCTAGCATCGGCGAATCCGTAAGGGGCAATATTTGGATCAAGACATGGTTCAACTGATAATCGAGAGCATTCGCTATGAGTACAAATTCGCCGACAACAGCGTATGCGGCCCGGAATCTCGTGTCGCGAGAGGCCTTGCCCACTTGCGCGGCAGATGAGGACTTCGCGCCATCCCAGCTGTAAGCCGGATTTCCAGTAAGCTGACCAACGCGAACAAGCTCCATCGCGTCTTGCCGTACCGGAGCGGGGACCAACCTCGGCTCCTTCTTGTCGGCAGCAATTGCCAAGGCAACACGTTCCACGGCTAGGCGATGGATGTAACGGTAATCTGACTCGCCAGACTCGATGGCCTGATAGCCGCGAAGCCCCATATCCAGACGGCCAGCCATTTCTTGCTGCGTAAGACCGAGCTCTTTTCTTAAGGCTACTAGGTCCTCCTTGAGGTATTTCTCGTCACTCATTTTATTACCGACGTTAGTTGGTGATCACGGGGCCGGAGCGGGTTTGGACCCCGCCCCAGCCGCGCTTCGAAGCCGCCGAATCGCGTCGCAGGCAACGACACAAGCGCATAAAACGCGCTAGTTGTCAATGTATACGTAATTTTCGCGTATTTACAGCACCGATCTTTGCCTGGCTTGAACACGCGCCTCTTCCAACCCACCCCACCAAACCCGTCCTTCTTTTCGGCCAAGTAGCACCGTTCACCGGCTGCATGGCTGCAAGTGCTGCGCACTCCTCCTCTTCGTTCCGGTCGCAGGCGATGCACCCGCCGTTTCCGGCGCGGGGCCTCCGTCAGAAGGCCGCGATTGGCGCGGTCCAAACGATGGAGGAAACGATGCGTGTCTATTTAATCAACGAACTGCTGCGCCTAACGCGAAGCGAACTTTGCAGCCTCTTAGCGCAAATATCTTCGGCTCTACCCACCTTTCCGGAAGGCTCGCCTGAACGTACCGCGGCTTACATCAACCTGCGCAATATCCGTTCTGTGCTAGCGCGGCGCGATCTCTCACCTTGAGGTCGCGACTGGCAGCGCTGCCTCCCAGGCCGAGGCGAACTGCTTCAAGCCGTTTTGCGCGATACCCATATCCTTCGTAACGTAAATCGTGAAGCTGACGCCGTCGGTCATGATCGCGGCAGTCTTGTCGCCGTAGATCAGCGATGGACTGATGCTAACATGCGGGTTCGCTCGGAATTGAAGCGACGGAACCGACAACGGTAGCTGCTTCGCGTCGGCGAGCAGGCACTTCACCGTAGCGAGTTGGCCGGGCAGTTCGAGGCGTTCCGGGCGGTCGTAGTTAGTCACGTCGAACAAGCGAGCCAAATGCGCTTGTGACTCAAAGATAGCAACGATCTCGCCTCCCCGCGCAATCGTCGTCATAAGCAGGTCTTCGTGGAAGTCTTCGCGGCTGTGTGACCCGTCATAGATGCGGCTTTCCTTGTTCTGAAAGCTGAAACCCGCTTCGCCCATGAAAGCGAAAGCCAACCTTTTCAAGCGCAATACGAACATCGGCCGCGCTACGCATCGTCATGTGACCTCGTTCGAGATTGCGGATCGTGGCTGACGAGACGCCGGCTGCATCAGCCAGTTGTTCACGGCTCCAGTCGATCCACGCGCGTGCGGCCTTGATCTGTTGGGGGCGGATGTTCATGGAAACTACGCTGCCTGCGCCGTGGCGCGCATCGCGTCAAAGCGACACGATCTCCTCTTTCCGCTCGGGGACTGTCCCCACCATGAGGGCAACGACAGCGTCTCTCGGCGTAGCGGCATCATCCGCCATCGCATTGTTCTTCCTCATTGTCTTCCGCGTCGAACTGTCGTGTGAACCCTTCTAAAAAGAAGCAGACCATCTCGGAATTCGTAGACCCAATCATCCGTTTCTTCGGAATAGTAGCTTTGAAACACGTCCCTATGTCGAAACAGACTAGGATCTATTGGGTGTTTAGCTAGTGGATTGTGATAGACTCGCAATCCATCCAAGAGCCGCTCTGTATAGCTTGCTTTCGTAGCCCTCTCACGATGTGGCATTGTCCCATTGGGATTATATCTCAACGCTTCGAATTCAATTTCAGGATTGGGGTCTGCCGATAATGCTCGTACCTTGCCCCAAGTCGCGCACGAACTGAACATGACAGCGCTGAGCCATTTGAAAGTGTCGTCCTTGAAAACACCAAGATTGACCGAGCTACCGTTGTCCTTTTCGATTGACTCGACCTCGTAGCCCTTTAGTTCGCCGCCCTCGCGTATGTATTTTTCTTCATCGACGTAATAGCCAAACAACGCAGCCTCAATGGCGCGTTGGTTTGCCAGTATGGCGTGCGGACTATCGAAGGCCGTGATGGCTAAAACGAACGGGCGATCCTTTACATGATCGAGCTTGCTGTAGGAGCTCAAAAATTTCTTGCTTTTTCCGTCGATGCTATTGCGAATTCTCAGGATTGCTTGTCGGTTAAAATCATTTAGATCTTGCGGAAGCGGCTGCTCAAACTTCATGTATTCTGGTGTGGCATCGTTGGCATGTAGAGCTACCGTTGCTTCTATGTTAAATCCGCCGTTATCGACGACAAAGAAGTCGGGCGCAGTTTTGCCGAAATCAACACTTAGTCCGTAGTGTTTGATAACCGCAAAAATATAGAGCTCCCAGAATGAGGTATCGAACGTCCTCTGAAACTCTTGAACGAACTTGCCGTCGCGATCTTGAAAGCCACGGGCCCAGTCGTTCAAAACGTCCCAATTGTAACCGTTTTGCTGCGCGCAAATTGAACGGAAATTCGGGTGCTGCAAATCCGCTCTAATAACTGGGGTGAATAGGTCCATTGGCGTCCTTAATTTGCTGCGTTCCTTCGCGATTGCCGTCGAGATGCTATTGTTGCTAAGTCTTTTGCTAAATCTCCAATAGCGGACTGGGGTCTGTTCGTGGAACAACCAGCGTGAGCGAGTGCGTCGCTCGGCTGATGGCAACATAAAGTAGGCAGCGTGCGGCGGCACTATCCGCAAAGTGCCGAATATCGCACGGCATTACGAGTACATGGTCGGTCTCAAGACCCTTGGCTTTGTGAACCGTGCTTAGGGCTCGTTGCGGGGGCATCGGCCGTGCGTAGGTACGCCTGCGACTAATCTCAGTCATTCCCGTAGCACAAGTTTCAAAGTCGCCGAGCAGTATCGCTTCGCGGTACTCGCGTGGATGATCCAACTTGATATCACGGAATGCATCGTCAGTTCTGACCAGATGAGCCAACTGGGCAAGCATCTTTGAGACGCCAAGGTGATCCGGTTCCGCCAAAATAAAGCGTCCAAGTTCTTGAATTAGTGCAGGCTTCTTTTTCCTTTTGGTCGTGCAGCCGTTCGCCACCTCATCCAGCAAAATGTTACTGTAGTTCGTCTTAGTGAAGCCCACCCTGACTTCCTCTACAAATGTCACGGCTGCTCGGGCAATAGATACCCCGTCGCCACGGTGGGCTTCCATTGCGTTGGCCAAGACCGCTAATGCATCCCGTGTATGCCCCTCCCAAACAGGAATTGCGCGATTGAAAAATGGCCTCAGGGCCTGCACCGTATCGTTTTGTGCCGATAACACTAGCAAAGGCGAGGAGCGCGTCGCTCCGTCGATTGGCCGACGTGTTGTGCTATCTATGCGGTACTGGCCATGCCGCTGAGCTTGATTGTCGGCGAAGATAATGGAGACTTCCAATGGCAGGCCGCTTCGCAAATCGATCTTGCCGCCTTCCTTAAGAGATTTGCGCACTTTCAGAATCCATTCGCCTAACTTACGCGTTCCCACTCTTTCCCAGCGATGGGGACGATCGAGTTCATCGTAGATTTCGGCTTGAGCCTTGAGGTCGTCCCAGCGTTTGACGTCGGCAGCCCGAACGGCTTTCGAAGTTTTGCCGATATGCTGCATCGGATCGCCGAAAACCCGCAAGCTTGCTCCCGCACTATACATCGCCATAACGACGGCATGCTGTTCCGTCGACGCATCCTGATGTTCGTCGCAAATCACAATTGGATATCGTCGCGCAAGAGCGGTCGATATCATCGGGCTTGTCGACAGCAAGCGGGCAACTCGTTTTGCAACTTCCTGGTAACCTTTGCTCCCTTGTTGGCGCGTCCATTCGGCAACGTCCGAAGGCAAGCCTAGGTTATGAAAATAGGCTGAACCAATTTGAGAAATGAGACTGTCTATTGTACGGACTTCGACTCGGCGACGATCCGCAATCCGCGAAGAAAACACGTCACATGCGGCATGCGTGTGGGCGAGTACAAGCACGCGGCCTGGGTAAATCATTGCCGCAGTGTCCGACGCATATTCGCAGGCCTGAAATGTCTTCCCGCAGCCTCCAGGCGCCTCTATGACAACAAGGCGAGCGGCGGACCGAAGCGCTGCAGCTACGGTTTCGTCGCTCATGGCAGATCAGATAATGTCGGCAAGCCATCGATTGCCCTGACGGCGTTAATAAAGGGCAGTAGTCTAGCTTTGATATGGGGCCACACCCCAAACGAGAAGACTTTGTCGGCGAGTTCACGACCGCCCTCGTAGGACTTAAACCACTTCTTCTGATGTTCCTTGAAGTGCTTTCTTTCACCCTTGTCCGCTATCGCGTCTGGAACGACACCTATGGCTGCGTCGGTAATCAGCGCATTAAGATCGGTAGCCTTATCTTTGATGGCGGCGAAGGTCTTGTCCGGCAGCCCAAGTCGTTCAGCTAACGTACGGCGCCGATCTCCTGATTCTCCTTCGGGGTCTTCGATGAATTTCTCAAGTTGATCCAGAGCGATATGTTTGATGATGTTCTGTTCAAGACAGCCCTGATCCCAACGAAACATCAATGCGCCCAAGCGCTCCGTGAGGGCTTTCCAGCGGATAGGGTCTCGCTCCTCATCATCGACAAATCCGCCGAACAACATCCCGCTTCCAGCGAGCGTTTCGAGAAGGTCGAGACTGCTGTCGTTACCGCCAGCTTCGGTTACCCAAATGCCGCGCTCACGAAAGGTGCTATCGCTGGTGCGTTCGAGCAAGCGATGCAAAAATCCTTTCTCACATTCTCCTTCGGCAACGATGGTGAGCCTGGCAAGAAATGTTTCAGGATCGCGCTTTTGATGTCTCGAAATACGGTCTTTGGGTAAGGAACCAATGGTGCCGGACGAGTCGAGATACCACAGCGATGCCTTATTCGCAGCACCAATCGCGACGCTGCTATGGGTCGTCAGAAAAACCTGATGTGTACTGTCTTGAAGACGTCCGATCAGACTTCGCAAACGATACGGCTCAAGGCCGCGCTCAACCTCGTCAACGACCGTAATGGCACGGCCAGTTTGGTGCGCTGCTGCAATTTCAAGCGACGAAAGGCGGCGCGTTCCAGAGCCCCAACTGGCCAAGGGAAGCGACACGTCGTGTCTATCGGCGGTGAGACCGATTAGTGCGCCAATTGAAAGGCCTTGGCCTGACATAAGGGCTAGTCCGAGGCCTTTGGGTAACGCTCTATTTCGAAAAGCAGCTTCGAGCTGCGTGAGTTTCTGCTTCGCTTCGTCTTTTAAGCCTCCCTCGACATCGGCGTCGCCGAGGAGTTTGCCGAGACGCGATCTCAGAGTGGGATCGGACAGTAACCGATCAAGTGCCGATCCTTGAACAAGACGCAGATCGCGATCATTGCGGTCGTCACCGCTGAGCCGGACAAGTCCAATCGAGCGACGCACCGCGACCGCCAAGTGATTGGTGGTGCCATCGGGCTGCATCAATTCAAATGCAAGTTCGTAATCCGAATTGCCGGTGACGCGAAGACGATAAACGGGAGTTTCGGGGCGTGCGACTTCTCCTGCACTTTGCTGCGTCCCTGGAAGTATTGGTTCTTTGCCATTCCAGTCCCATGGCCAAGCCTGTTTGGTTTGTTGATTGATGCCACAATCATCCGCAAGCGACATCACGGCTTCGATTTCAAAACCCTCGTCGGACTTTCGGTCCCAATAGTCGGCATCGGATAGAATCGATGATGTTGTGGGACTAAGCAGCAAAGCAATAGCTTCAAGGATTGTCGTCTTGCCAACGTCACCTCCGCCAAGAATGACGTTCAAGCCAGGTGCGGGCAGCCACTCAAAATTGTTCAGTCCCCGAAACCGCTTGACGGCTAAACGGCGAATGAGTGGAGTTTCGGGTATCGCAAGGACGGCGGGCATTAGCCTTCACCTCATAACGGACGAGTCGCGAGCGATCACAAGCCGATAGGTTTTAGGTCCGCGCGACACAACCTTAGAGATATTGGAACGTTTCGCTCGTTTTTTCAATGAGATAAGCGAAAGGCGGAATTGAGCAGGGGATATGGGGATATAAGGTCTAATTGTCCGCCCACGCGGTGGAGAACGCGCCTTCGCGCTCAACAAAAAGAGCCGCTAAACGGCCCGGAAGATAGAAGGGGCCAACGGCCCCAAAAGCCGAGTGAGGAAGGGCTAGCAGCCCTTGAGAAAAGGTTGAACTAAGCCTCGACTGCCTGGTCGTCAGAGCTCTGGCGAGGTCTGCGAGAACGGTGAGACTTTGGTTTTTTTGATTTGCCATCCTCGGCTTCTTCTTGGACAGCGATAGGCTGCTTCGGTCTCCTCGGACGCATGACATTGATGGCCGCAGTGTCGAGCGTATTCTTGATATGGGCAGCGTAAAACTTCTCGATCATCTCGACGCTGGTGCGGCAGTTTTTGGCGATCTGATAGATATCCGCTCCTTCCATCAGACGCATGCAAATATAAGTATGCCGCAAGCTGTAGGCCGTGCGCTTGTGTCCTTCGCGATCGAGCTTGAGCTTCGCGCGCGTAAGAATGCCGTTGAAAAGTTTGAGATGATTGCCGGGGAATAATGGATCGGTCGGTTGCGGATATTGGGCTTCTAGCTGAATGCTCTCTTTTTCCGCTGCCTTGCGCGCCAAGACGCTTTCCGGCTTCTCGCGTTCGCGCAGACGCTGGTAGGGTCTCACGGCGCTCGGCATGCTCTTGCAATAGCCAACGCCGCGCTTGCCGCGAACCTCGATCTCAAGAATCTCTTCGCCGGTCGCGTCATCGTGGACGATGGTGATGTCGCGATGTTGAAGGTTGTGCGGCATCGCCTCATCGGGCCGCAAGCCAGTATTTGCCATGAACAGCACATAGTCGTGTACCTGTTCGGCGTTCCACTGATGGCGCGTACCCTTTAAATCGTGAGCGCGCTGCCGCGAAGCGGTGTAGAGCTGTTTGTATTCAGCAGGGCTGAACCAGGGACGATGGACGATTTTGCCTGATGTCTTGTAGGGCGGAGTCAGTTTGGGGACGTGATCAATCCATCCTTTTCGTACCGCCGTTTGCAGCACAAGCCGCGCCGTACCGATTTCATCGTGAAGGGTGCTATGCGACGGCGGTTTGTGAGGAGGCTTTTCTTCGTTCGTCGGAGCCTCGTCGTCATCCGGCCTTTTGCCTGTGAGGCGATAAACCCGATAGGCCTGAGCCGTGTCCTCGTTCACTTCGGACAGGCCCTTCTCGCCAAAGAAGGGGGTCAGATGACGCTTTAACCGGATTTTGTGGCCCTCGACCCACTTGGGGCTGCGCTGGCCTTCGGTGATGATTTCGTATTCGTCCATGAAGACGTCAGCGGCTTGCTTGAACGTCTTCTCGGCCTTCTTGAGGATGCCAGCGCGGGCTTTGCCACGCAGTTCAAGAAACCAGTCCTCGGCGAATTGCTTGGCCTCGGTCAACCCTTCTTCGTGGGTAGTGGTCCGGCGCTGCTTGCCCGCAATCGATGCCGAGCAATGCCAGTGCTTGCCGCCGCGCTTGTAGATTTGAACCAGACCGCCCAGGATTTCGTGGGACGCCATGGACTCCTCCTCTCGGAGAGAACCATAGCACAAAAAGCCTCACAATCCAATTTTGTGTTAGGGCTGTGTTAGGTGCTTTGGGGAGGTCCGGTCGGTCAGGCTTTCGCCTAACCGACTGACATCATAAGAAAATTTGGTTGCGGGGATAGGATTTGAACCTATGACCTTCAGGTTATGAGCCTGACGAGCTACCGGGCTGCTCCACCCCGCGTTAAACCGTTGCAGTGCCTGCTGAAAAAGCCGGTGCCGAAACGATCCCGGCGAACGCCTGGCGGCGCCGATCGATCCCGTTCCGGAGCTTCCTGAGAAGGCGACCCAGGCCGAAGCCGTCGGGCGCGAGGGGGTATGTATCAACGTCATCCGGCTTTGGAAAGGGAAAAAGGCTCCTGGTTGAGGAATTTATGACAGCAAAAACGAGGGTTTGAGGGGACGAAACGGACGCCTGGAACCGTACTTGCCATAAACGTCGCAAAAGTGGAGGTTTGCGCCCAAAGCGCAGCCGGCCAGCTGCCAGAACAAAGTAATTCGGGGAGCGGAGCGGTGACGGATACCTTCGATTTCGTGGTGGTGGGCGGCGGCTCGGGCGGCTGCGCGGTGGCGGGACGGCTGTCGGAGGATAAAGCCACATCGGTGGCGGTGCTGGATGCCGGCGGCAAGAACGACAATTGGGTGGTCACCACGCCGTTCGCGCTGGTGCTGATGGTCGCCGGCAACGTCAACAACTGGGCCTTCAACACCGTGCCGCAAAAGGGCCTCAACGGCCGCATCGGCTATCAGCCGCGCGGCAAGGGGCTCGGCGGCTCGTCCGCCATCAACGCCATGGTCTATATCCGCGGCCACCGCGCCGATTACGACCAATGGGCCGCGCTCGGCAATATCGGCTGGTCGTTCGCCGACGTGCTGCCCTATTTCAAGCGCGCCGAGAACAATGCCGATTTCGACGGCGCGTATCATGGCAAAGGCGGCCCGCTCGCCGTCAACAAGTCGCGCACCGGCAATCCGGTGCAGGACATCTTTTTGCAGGGCGCCAGGGAAGCGCAATTCCGCCTGCGCGAGGATTTCAACGCCGACGACCACGAAGGCCTCGGAATCTATCAACTGACGCAGAAGAACGGCGAACGCTGCAGCGCCGCGCGCGCCTACCTGCATCCGCATATCGGCAGCCGCGCCAATCTGCGCGTCGAGACCCACGCCCACGCCACCCGCATCCTGTTCGAAGGCAGGCGCGCTGTTGGCGTCGAATATCGCCAGGGCAAGGAGCTGAAGCAGATTCGCGCCCGGCGCGAGGTGATCGTCTCCGCCGGCGCGTTCCAGACACCGCAGCTCCTGATGCTCTCCGGCGTCGGCGACAGCGCGGCGCTGGGTCACCACGGCATCGCCACGCTGCACCATTCGCCCGGCGTCGGGCAGAATTTGCAGGACCACCCGGATTTCGTGTTCGGCTACCTGTCCGATAATCCGAACTTCAACGGCCTATCGCTGAAGGCGCTGCCGCGGTTGCTGCGGGCGATCGGCCAGTATCGCCGCGAGCGGCGGGGGCCAATGACGTCGAATTTCGCCGAATGCGGCGGTTTCCTGAAAACGCGGCCCGATCTCGACATTCCCGACATCCAGCTGCATTTCGGCATGGCGATGGCCGACGACCATGGCCGCAAGCGCCATCGCGGCACGGGCTTCTCCTGCCATGTCTGCCTGCTGCGGCCAAAAAGCCGCGGCGAGGTGACGCTCGGCAGCGCCGATCCGTTGGCGCCGCCGGTGATCGACCCGAACTTCTTCGGCGATCCCGACGATCTGGAAACCATGGTCGCGGGCTTCAAGACCACGCGGCGGCTGCTGGAGACGCCGGCCCTGCGCGCGTTGCAGAAGAAGGACATGTTCACCGAAGGCGTGCACAGCGACGACGACATCCGAAACGTCCTGCGCGAGCGCGTCGACACGGTCTATCACCCGGTCGGCACCGCCAAGATGGGCGTCAACGATCCCATGGCCGTGGTCGATCCGAAGCTCAGGGTATACGGTGTCGAGAACTTGCGCGTGGTCGACGCCTCGGTCATGCCGACGCTGATCGGCGGCAACACCAATGCGCCGACCATCATGATCGGCGAGAAGGCCGCGGACATGATCAAGGCGGAGCTGCGGGCGGGTTGAGTGCCGTCATGCGAAAAGCAGTAGCCTGGATGAGCTCTTGCGACATCCGGGAAAACTGTTTCCTCAAAGAGGCTGTTCCCGGATATCGCAAGAGCTCATCCGGGCTACGGGCTCCATGCGGGAAGAGAGCTGGTTTGCGGGATCGTATTATGCGTTATCGACACCTTATCAGCGCCGCTCGACTTGGCTACAGTGGCCGCATCACCTGCAGACAATCACCTGACATGACGGGAGTGAAACAGTGGATCTCGGGATCAAAGGCCGCCGCGCCATCGTTTGCGCATCTAGCAAGGGGCTGGGGCGCGCCTGCGCCATCGCGCTGGCCAATGAGGGCGTGCATGTCACGCTGACCGCGCGCGGCACGGAGGCGCTGAAGAAGACCGCCGACGAGATCCGCAACGCCAATCCGTCGGTCACCGTCACCGAGATTGTCGGCGACATCACCACGCCTGAGGGACGCGCGGATGTGCTGAAGGCCTGTCCCGAGCCTGACATCCTGATCAACAATGCCGGCGGCCCGCCGCCGGGCGATTTCCGCAACTGGACCCGCGACGACTGGATCAAGGCGATCGACGCCAACATGCTGACGCCGATCGAGCTGATCAAGGCGACCGTCGACGGCATGATGGCGCGCAAGTTCGGCCGCATCGTCAACATCACCTCGGCCGCCGTGAAGGCGCCGATCGAGATTTTGGGATTGTCCAACGGCGCCCGCGCCGGCCTCACCGGTTTCGTCGCCGGAATTTCGCGCAAGACCGTCGTCAACAACGTCACCATCAACGGGCTGCTGCCGGGCCCGTTCGATACCGATCGCCTGCGTGGCACCGCGAAGGGGGAAGCGGAAAAGCGCGGCGTGCCGATCGACCAGATCCTCCAGGAACGCGCCAAGCTCAATCCGGCCGGCCGGTTCGGCACCCCGGAGGAATTCGGGCTCGCCTGCGCATTCCTGTGCGCCGACAAGGCCGGTTTCATCACCGGCCAGAACATCCTGCTCGACGGCGGTGCGTTTCCGGGCACGCTGTGAGGGCGGTCTGGTACGAGCGGACGGGGCCGGCACCGGAAGTGCTGGTCCATGGCGAGATGCCGACGCCTGTGGCCGGCCCGGGCGAAGTCCGGGTGCGGCTGGAGGCGTCCGGTGTCAATCCCGCCGATGTCGGCCGCCGCGGCGGCAGCTACCGCGCGATGGAATATCCGCGCGTCATCCCGAACAGCGACGGCGCAGGGATCATCGACCAGCTCGGCCACGGCGTGACGCGGCTGCAGGCGGGCCAGCGGGTCTGGCTGTTCAACGGCCAACGCAACGGCCGCGCCTTCGGCACCGCGGCGGAATACATCACGCTCGCCGAACATCTGGTGACGCCGCTGCCCGATCATCTGTCGTTCGCGGAAGGCGCCACGCTCGGCATCCCCGCCATGACGGCGTGGACCTGCCTCCACTGCGACGGGCCAATCCTGGGACAGACGGTGCTGGTCACCGGCGGCGCCGGCGCCGTCGGGCATTACGCGGTGCAACTGGCAAAGTGGAGCGGCGCCAGGGTGATCGCCACCGTCAGTTCGGCGGCCAAGGGCGAACAGGCGCGGCTTGCCGGCGCCGACCTCGTCGTCAATTACAGGACCGAGGACGTCGTCGAAAAAACGATGGCGTTCACCGGGCAGCGCGGCGTCGACCGCGTCGTCGACGTCGATTTCGGCGGCAACATCGCGACGACGCTGAAGCTGATGGGCATGAATTCGACGATCGCGGTCTACGCCACCAACGGCAACCGCACGCCCGTGGTGCCGATGCGCGAGCTGATGGAAAAATGCATCGCGCTGCGGGCGCTGGTGCTGTTCGCGCTGCCGCCGCCGCTGCTCGCCGCGGCGCAGGCCGACATCACCAAGTGGCTCGCGGCAGGCAAGCGCATCCACAACGTGGCCGCCCGGTTCGCGCTCTCGGACACCGCGCAGGCCCATCTGGCGGTGGAGCAAGGCGACAAGCTCGGCACCGTCATCGTGGACTGCGCCCGATGATCACTGGACCGGCGTAGTCCGCTCGCCGGTCCAATCCATGCCAAATTCGTCGAGTCCTTCGGCAAGCAGATCGCCGAGCATGGGTTCACCCAGGAGGTAGCTCGCGGTGCGCCCGTTGCGGCCGTCCGCCGCCTGCTGCCGCAGATCGCTCCATTCCTCCAGCGTCCCGTCGCCGCGTCCCAGCCGCATCAGGGCGACGAGGTCGATCTGCTCGTCTTCGCTGAGCGCATTGATGAAGCCGGTGATCTCCCTCACGACCGGGTCCTGACCCTCGTCGGTCAGCACATCCACCATCTCGTCATCCGCGCCGTTCGATCCGGAATCCGGATCGGATACGCCTTCCTTGACATCGAATTGGCGGGCTTTCTCGATCAGAAAGCCGACCTTCTCGGGAGAAATCATCAGTTCCGGCATCGCTTGCTCCTGTTAAGGAAGCTGCAACAACGCCCGACGAGGCGAGACGATCCATTGCGCCGGAGCGCAGGAAGCAGCATCCTTGCTGCAAGCAAGCCAGAACAGGGGAAGCGCCGGATGCACTGGACCGTGGGCAAGGTCAAGATCACCAAGATCGTCGAGATGGAGACCGTCGGCAGCACCCGCTTCATCCTGCCGCTGGCGACCAACGAGGAAATCCAGAAACTGCCCTGGTTGATCCCGCACTTTGCAAACGAGGAAGGCCGGCTCAAGATGTCGATCCACTCGCTGCTGGTCGAGACACCGTTGCGCCGCATCATCGTCGATACCGGGCTTGGCAACGACAAGCAGGGCCGCAACGTGCCGACCTGGAACAACCGGAAGGATCCGTTCCTCGAAACCCTGACGAATGCCGGCTTTCCGCCCGGCAGCATCGACACCGTGCTGTGCACCCATCTGCATGTCGATCATGTCGGCTGGAACACCGTTCTGGTCGACGGCAAATGGGCGCCGACCTTCGCCAACGCCCGCTACGTGTTCGGCAGGACCGAATACCAGCACTGGCGCGACCATAGCCATCAGCCCGCGCACAAGGCCGTGTTCGCCGATTCCGTGAAGCCGGTCGCCGACGCCGGCAAGGCCGATCTCGTCGCCAGCGATGCGCGCCTGACGGACGAGATCACCCTGATCCCGACGCCCGGCCACAGCCCCGGCCATATGAGCATCCACATCCAGTCCGACGGGGAAGAGGCCCTGCTGACCGGGGACGTCGCCCACCACCCCTGCCAGATGGCCCATCTCGACTGGTCCTCGACCGCCGATTCCGATCCAGAACAGTCCGCCACAACCCGGCGTGAACTGTTTTCGCGTTTTGCCGACACCCCGGCCTTGATCATCGGCGGGCACTTCAACGCCGGCCACATCGAGCGCGAGGGCAATGCCTTCAAGTTCATCGCGCTGTAGGCGCTCCCCTCAGGGTGAGGAGGCGCGTGGGTGCCGTCTCGAACCACGAGACCCCGGCCCATCCTTCGAGACGGCCGCGCGCGGCCTCCTCAGGATGAGGGTCTGGTATGTGGCGGGCTGGAGCAGGTCGGCAGTTGAATTTCCTGCCCCGCTGTTCCATGAAGCGTGCCAAGGTATACCAGCAACAAGTCCAATAAACCCCGTAGGGAGTACTGAAATGAAGCTTGTTCGTTACGGCGCCAAGGGTGCGGAAAAGCCCGGCCTGATCGATGCATCCGGTCAGCTGCGCGACCTTTCGGGCCAGATCCGGGATCTTGACGGCGAGGCCTATGCCCCGGCCTCGCTGGCGAAACTCGCCGCGCTGGACACCTCGAAACTCCCGGCGGTGGAAGGCAAGCAGCGCTTCGGCGCGCCGGTGACCGGCATTTCCAAGTTCGTCGCCATCGGCCTCAATTATGTCGACCACGCCAAGGAGACCGGTTCGCCGATCCCGACCGAGCCGATCTTCTTCATCAAGGCCAACACCGCTTTGAGCGGCCCCAATGACCCCGTCGAAAAGCCGCGCGGCTCGACCAAGCTCGACTGGGAATGCGAAATCGCGGCCATCATCGGCACCCGCGCCAAATATGTCAGCGAGGCCGATGCGCTCAACCATGTCGCCGGCTACTGCGTTTGCAACGACGTCTCCGAGCGCAATTTCCAGATCGAACGCCTCGGCCAGTGGACCAAGGGCAAGTCGCACGACACCTTTGGCCCGGTCGGCCCCTGGCTGGTGACCAAGGATGAAATTCCGGACGTGCAGAATCTGTCGATGTGGCTCGACGTCAACGGCCAGCGCCGGCAGACTGGATCGACCTCGACCATGATCTTCTCAATGGCGAAGTGCATTTCCTACGTCTCGCAGTTCATGACGCTGCTGCCCGGCGACATCGTCACCACGGGCACCCCGCCCGGCGTCGGCACCGGCATGAAGCCGCCGCAATACCTCAATGTCGGCGACATCGTCACGCTCGGCATCGAGGGCCTCGGCGAACAGCGGCAGGAAATCATCGAGGCGTGAGTGACGCATATACCCGCTAGCCGTCATGGCCGGGCTTGACCCGGCCATCCACGCCCTTCCCATCGACAGCAAGAACGTGGATGCCCGGCACAAGGCCGGGCATGACGGAGGAAACATCCGAGGAAAACAACGAAATGAAACTCACCTTCTCCCCCGCCTCGCCGTTCGCCCGAAAGGTCCGCATTGCCGCGATCGAAACCGGGCTGATCGACAAGATCGAACTCGCGCCCGCGACCGTCGCGCCGGGCCAGGCCAACGAGGAATACTCGAAGATCACGCCGCTGAAAAAACTGCCGGTGCTGATCCTTGACAATGGCGATGTCATCCTCGATTCCTACGTCATCGTCGAATATCTCGATGAACTCGCCGGCGGCGGCAAACTGATCCCGGCATCCGGGCCTGACCGCTGGCGGGTCAAGAGCGACCATTCGCTGCTGCAGGGGATGCTGGATTCCATGCTGCTGTGCCGCTACGAAAACATGGTGCGGCCGGAGCCGATGCGCTGGAAGGCGTGGTCCGACGATCACTGGAACCGGGCGTGGACCGGCATGGCGCGGTTCGAGAACAAGGCGGATACGCTGTCCGGTCCGTTCGACATCGCCCAGATCGGCCTGGTTTGCGTGCTCGGCTATGCCGACTTCCGCTTCGCCGATTGCGGCTGGCGCAAGGCCTATCCAAAACTCGACGCCTTCTATCAGAAGGCGATGGAGCGGCCGTCGGTGAAGGTCTCGGTCCCGCCGCCGGCGTAACGACAGAAAGTGGAAAGCGGCATGCGCGAAGGTGGCACACGATTGGGGCGCCTCGGCTTCGCCGCTCTCGTCATGTTTGCAGCCGCGGCCGCGCAGGCGCAGTCGTTCCAGACCGGCCAGCGCAGTCTCGCCTGCGGAAGTCCGACCTCGCTCAACGATGGCTGGCCGACGGCGACGCCGGAGAGCGTCGGCCTCGACGGCGAGCGCCTGTGCGGCATCGCCACTAGGCTCGCCGCCGGCAATGCCAACATGCACGGCGTGGTGATCGTTCGGCAGGGCAAGCTCGTGTTCGAACAATACTTCCCGGGCTACGACGAACCATGGGGCATGGGCGAAGGACGACGCTACGATTTCGATGCGACGATCAAGCATGACATGCGCTCGGTTTCGAAGAGCGTCATCTCGCTTCTGGTCGGGATCGCGATCGATCGCGAGCTGATCAAGAGCGCCGACGAACCCGTCGTGAAGTTCTTTCCGGACTACGCGGCGGTGAAGACGGCGGGCTGGGACCAGATCACCCTTCGCCATCTGCTGACGATGTCGTCGGGCATCCGGTGGGACGAAAACCGCGCCTGGAAGGATCCCGAGAACGACGAGCCCCATCTCGGCAGCGAGGCCGACCCGTTCCGCTACGTCCTGTCGAAGCCGGTGGCCGCGCCGCCGGACAGCGTCTGGACCTACAATGGCGGCGGCACCGATCTGCTCGGCAACGTCATCGAGCGCGTCTCCGGCAAATCGCTGCAGGAGTTCGCGCGCGAGGTGCTGTTCGCGCCGCTCGGCATTTCAGACTGGGAATGGATGAAGTACCGCAACGAGCATGTTGCCGCGGCCGCGGGTCTTCGCCTGCGCCCACGCGACGCCGCAAAGATCGGCCAGCTGGTTCTCAACAGGGGGAATTGGGCCGGCCAACAGATTGTCTCGGCGAAATGGATCGAGCAATCGGTCACGCCGCGCTTCCAGGCGATCGGCTATTTCGGCGGGCTGTTCTATTACGGCCAGCAATGGTGGATGGGTCGCACCCTGTCCGGCGACCGGGACGTGAAATGGATCGCCGGCGTGGGCCTCGGCGGCCAGCGCGTCGTCATCGTCCCCGATCTCGACCTTGTGGTCGTCACCACGTCCGGGCTCTATGGCAGCGGGCGGCAGGGCCAGGCGGCGCTCGACATTCTCGCCAATTCCATCATTCCCTCCGTGAAAGACAACAACCCGCGCTAACAAGCCTGGAAAAAGCATGAGCCTTAAATTCAGCGTCGGCGACCTCACCATCCACCGCATCATCGAGCAGGAAACCACCTTCCTGCCCGCGCTCGAAATGTTCCCGGGCCTGACGCCGAAGCTGCTGGCGGAGAACCGCGGATGGCTGCAACAGGCCGGCGCGCTCGACGACAAGGACATGCTGATCCTGTGCTTCCAGTCCTATGTCGTGAAGACGCCGCACCACACCATCCTGATCGACAGCTGCATCGGCAACGACAAGCCGCGGCCGCTGCGGCCGAAATGGAACATGAAGACCGACGACACCTACATGGCGGCGTTGGCCGCCGCCGGGCTTTCGGTCAACGACATCGACTATGTCATGTGCACGCATCTGCATGTCGACCATGTCGGCTGGAACACGCGGCTGGACAACGGCCGCTGGGTGCCGACCTTTCCGAAGGCGCACTACGTGTTCGGCAAGACCGAGTTCGACTACTGGACCGAGACCCACGCCAAGGCGCCCGTGCCGCCCTTTGCCGACAGCGTGTTGCCGGTGGTGGAAGCCAGGCTCGCCGAGATCGTGCGCGACGACTACGCGATCGGCGACCACACGCGCATCCTGCCGACGCCCGGCCATACCCCGGGCCATGTCGCCTTCACCTTCGGCCGTGGTAAGGACGACGCGGTGTTCTCCGGCGACCTGATGCATTCGCCGCTGCAGACGCGCTATCCGGACTTGTCTCCCAAGTTCGACGTCGACCCGGCGCAAGCGGCAGCGACGCGCCGCAATTTCCTGGAGCGCTATTGCGGCAGCGACACGCTGTGCTGCACCGCGCATTTCCCCTCGCCGTCGGTCGGAAAGATCAGGCGCAACGGCAGCGGCTTTTCCTGCGAGGCGATATGAGCACAGATACGCCCACGTTCGAGACGCTGTCGATCGAACCGGCCGGCGAGCATGTGGCGATCGTCAGGCTCAACCGGCCGGACGCCTCCAACGCGCTCAACACCCAGATGGGCCGCGATCTCGTGCGCTATTTCGAGGACACCGCGCTCGATCCCAAAAACCTGCGCTGCATCGTCCTGACCGGCACCGGCGACAAGGCGTTTTGCGCCGGCGGCGATCTGAAGGAACGCCGCGGCATGACCGATGAGGCCTGGACGCGCCAGCACGTCATCTTCGAGCGGATGGTGCGGGCGCTGATCGACTGCCCGGTGCCGATCATCGGCGCCGTCAACGGCGCGGCCTATGGCGGCGGCTGCGAGATCGCCGGCTGCTGCGATTTCCTCTACGCGGCCGATAGCGCCCGCTTTGCGCTGACCGAAGTGACGCTCGGCATCATGCCCGGCGGCGGCGGCACGCAGACACTGCCGCGCGCCGTCGGCGAGCGCCGCGCCAAGGAATTGATCCTGACCGGCAAGCCGTTCTCGGCCACGGAAGCGCGCGAATGGGGGCTGGTGAACGAGGTGTTTCCGCTTGCGGAGTTGCTGCCGGCAGCGCTGGCGACGGCCGCTCGGATCGCCCGCAACGCGCCGATCTCGACCCGGCAAGCCAAACTCTCGATTCATCGTGGCCTGCAATCCTCGCTGCGCGACGGCCTTGCACTGGAGATCGAGGCCTACAACCGAATGGTCCCGACCGAAGACCGCCGCGAGGGCGTGCTGGCCTTCAACGAGAAGCGAACACCGAACTTCAAGGGACGGTGATCCGTCGCCTACCACCTCGTCATTCCGGGGCGCCGCTACGCGGCGAACCCGGAATCCAACTCTCCGCGAGGATGGTGCGGGTCATGAAATCAAGACCCGTTTCGCGGTGACTTGGATTCCGGGTTCGCGCTTCGCGCGCCCCGGAATGACGACGGAAATTACGTCGCATCGCTTCGGCTTGTCTCTGTTGCTCGGAACCGACCCAACTCAATCGAACAGGCTCGGCGTGTGGTTCACCGGCGCGCCCTCGATCGCCAGCATCTTCAGCTTCGTCACCACGCCGCCATTGGCGGAGAAGCCGCCCGGCTTGTTGCCGGCCGCCAGCACGCGGTGGCACGGCACCACGATCGGACAGGGGTTGCGGCCCAGCGCCTGGCCGACGTCGCGCGAAAGTTCGACGCCGCCGAGTCGTTTCGCGATATCGCCATAGGTCATGGTCTGGCCCGGCGGAATGCGGCGCGCGATCTCGTAGACGCCGCGGTTGAATTCGGGAACGCCCTCGAGGTCGAGCACCACGTCAGCGAGGTCGTTCGGCTTGCCCGCGAGCAGTTCGACCATGCCGTCGATCGCGGCCTGCACTTTCGCCGGCGGTGCGGCCTCGACGAGATCGCCATGGCGCTGCTGCAGGCGGGCGCGGGTTTTCTTCTCATCGCCCATCGGTAATTGCACCGAGGTGATCCCGCGCTCGCCCCAGACAACGCCGCAGCGGCCAATGGCGGTGTCGAATATCGCAAACTGCTGCCCGGTCATGACTGGCTCCATGGTCTCCTGTTCAGTGCCCCACCTTGCCGTTCGAGCCAAATCTAGGCTTGGAGATTCCTGCTCTCCACCCGAATTCAGGGAAATCTTGACGGCATAAACAACTTCCGGTGATCTCAAAAATCATCCGGAGACCATCCGGCCCCTTCGACCGCACGAGCCCCGATGCAGACCCTTTCCGTCAACGGCTATGACATGGCCTATCTTGATCTCGGCCAGAGCGCCGGCAATCGCCCGCCGCTGGTTTGCGTGCATGGTTCGCTGTCCGATTTCCGCATCTGGTCTTCGGTGCTCGGGCCGCTGACGCGAAACCACCGCGTGATCGCTCCATCACTGCGCCATTTTTTCCCCGAGCACTGGGACGGCGTCGGCGATACCTATTCGATCGCGCAGCATGTCGAGGACGTGATCGGCTTCATCGAGAAGCTCGACACCGAACCACTCGACCTGATGGGTCATTCCCGCGGCGGCCACATCTGCTTCCGTGTCGCGCAGCGGCGCCCGGACCTGCTGCGCAGGCTCATTCTGGCGGAACCCGGCGGCGAGCTCGACGCCACGCTGGATCCCGATTACCAGGCGGGACCCTCGCCGCTGGCCGCGCGGATCGCGGCCTCCGCCGAGGTGATCGCCAAGGGCGACATCGACGGCGGGCTGCAGCTGTTTCTGGACGCGCTGGAAGGTCCCGGCGCGTGGAAGCGGCTGCCGGCGACACCCAAGCAGTTGTTGCGCGACAATGCCACGACGCTGATCGGACAGATGCGCGACCAGCGCCCGCCGTTCTCGAAAGCGGATGCGGAAGCGATCCGGACGCCGACGCTGTTCATCGGCGGCGCCAATACCAGGGGCACGCTGCCAAAGGTGCTGAATGCGCTGGCGGCGAACGTGAAGGGCTCGCGCGTCGCCATGATCCCGGGCACCACCCATCCGATGTTCGAACAGGCACCGCAGGCGTTCTGCAAGATCGTGCTGGAGTTCCTGGCGGCGTAGGTCTGAACGACCGATCGATCCGAGGGCGAATTCTCATATGCGATTGCCGGCTGCGACATGGCGTGGCGCTGGCGGGACGGAATCGAGATGACACATGCCCCGGCGATCGGGCAATGGAACCGGGCTTTGCTTGGCGCCCGGCGTCGGATCTGGCGCTCCCCGCGCTGACGCTGTTGACGGGTGCCGGGCTGGGGAGTATTGAATACAGAATTCCGTATTCTAAATGGATTTTCCGGCATGATCCCCCTGGATCCGCTCCCGAACCTGATCGACCAGGTCTATACTCGGATCCTCGAGGCGATCACGGACCGTTCACTGCCGCCCGGCCATCGCATCCGGCAGAACGAACTCGCCGAAAAGCTTGGCGTCTCGCGCCAGCCAGTATCGCATGCGCTGCATCTGCTGCACCGGCAGGGGCTGGTGGCCGAAAGCGGCCGCCGCGGCTTTGAGGTCACCCGGCTCGATCCGGAACGCATCCGCCAGCTCTACGAGGTGCGCGGCGCCATCGACGCGCTCGCCGCCCGGCTCGCGGCCGGCAGGGCCAGGGTCGACGCGTCTGGACGCGCGCAGCTTGAGGCCGCGCTGCAAGCGGGACGCGCCATCAACAAGGACGCGCCGCTGTCGCGGCTGATCACGCTCGACGTCGATTTTCACAGCGCGATCTACCATCTCGCGGGCAATCCCGCGATCGAGGAGATGATCGCGCCGCAATGGCCGCATATGCGCCGCTCGATGGCGACCGTGCTGGCCGAACTCGATTACCGCGAAAGCGCCTGGGCCGAGCACGAGGCCATCGCCGCGCCGATTTTGGCGGGCCATGCGAAAGCCGCGGAAGCCACGGCGCTGGCGCATGCGCAAACGGCGGGACGGATGACGGAGGAGAGACTGAGAGCGACGGATAAGGCCGCCTAATACAGGTCCTCATCCTGAGGAGCCGCGAAGCGGCGTCTCGAAGGATAGACACGGGCCTCATGGTTCGAGACGCGCGAAGACGCGCTCCTCACCATGAGGGGAGAGTAAAACAAAACAAGACCAAACAGGAGAGAACGCCATGAAACTGACGCCACAGCAGATCGAATTCTTCAACCGCGAAGGCTGGCTGTTCCTGCCCGAACTGTTCAGCCAGGAGGAAGTGGATTACCTCGCGCGCGAGGCGGTCAACATCTATGACGCCAATCGCCCGGAAGTGTGGCGCGAGAAGAGCGGCGCGCCGCGCACGGCGTTTGCCGCCCATCTCTATAACGAGGCATTCGGCGCGCTCGGCGCCCATCCCCGCATGATCGAGCCGATCGAGCAGGTCTTCGGCGAAAAAGTCTACATGCACCAGTTCAAGATCAACGCCAAAGCCGCGTTCACCGGCGACGTCTGGCAATGGCATCAGGATTACGGCACCTGGAAGCGCGACGACGGCATGCCGCAGCCGCGCGCGATGAACATCGCGATCTTCCTCGACGAGGTGATGCCGATCAACGGCCCCTTGATGCTGGTGCCGAAGAGCCAGCACGCCGGTGACCTCAAGGCCTCGCACGATCTGGAAACCACGTCCTATCCGCTGTGGACGCTGGACGAGGAAACCGTGACCAGGCTGGTCAACGAAGGCGGCATCGTCGCGCCCACCGGCAAGGCCGGCGGCATGCTGATGTTCCACGGCAATCTGGTGCACGGCTCGGCCGGCAACATCACGCCCTATCCGCGCAAGATCGTCTACCTGACGCTGAACGCGGTCTCGAACTACATCCGCACGCCGACGCGGCCGGACTACATCGCGCACCGCGATTTCACGCCGATCGAGACGGTCGACGACGACGCGCTGGTGCGGCTCGCGCGCGCGCATCGCCAGGCGGCGGAATAGTTTCCACGCCAAACCAAGCCAGCCGTCATGCCCGGCCTTGTGCCGGGCATCCACGTTCCTATACGCAACCGCGAAGAACGTGGATGGCCGGGACAAGCCCGGCCATGACGAGAAGAGCATCACGGAAGCAATTTTATTCGTTGGATACTGCCCCCATGAACCTTCATCACCTCCTCAAGGCGCGCACAGCAGCGGGAAAGCCGGTTCGCGTCGCGCTGATCGGCGCCGGCAAATTCGGCTCGATGTTCCTGTCGCAGGTGCCGCATACGCCGGGGCTCGAAGTGCCGGTCATCGTCGATCTCGATCGCGACCGCGCGCGTGAAGCCTGCCGCACCGTGGGCTGGGATGCGGAGCGGATCGCGCAAACGACGTTCACCGACGACGGCGCGCGCGCCATTGCCGGCGGCGCGATGGATGTGGTGGTGGAGGCAACCGGCAATCCTGCCGTCGGCATCCGCCACGCCCGCGCGGCGATCGCCGCCGGCAAGCATGTCGTGATGGTCAATGTCGAGGCGGACGTGCTGGCCGGGCCGCTTCTGGCAGAGGAAGCACGCAAGGCCGGCGTGGTCTATTCGCTGGCCTATGGCGACCAGCCGGCGCTGACCGCCGAGATGGTGGACTGGGCGCGCGCCACCGGCTTTCGCGTCGTCGCCGCCGGCAAGGGCACCAAATATCTACCGGCCTATCACGACGTGACGCCGGACGGCGTCTGGGGTCATTACGGGCTGACCGCCGGCGAAGCGCAGTCGGCCGGCATGAACCCGCAGATGTTCAACTCGTTTTTGGACGGCACCAAATCCGCGATCGAAATGGCGGCGATTGCGAATGCCTGCGGACTGGATGTGCCATCGGACGGCCTGCTGTTTCCGCCCTGCGGCGTCGACGACCTGCCGCATGTGATGCGGCCGCGCGACAAGGGCGGCGTGCTGGAAAAGGCCGGACTGGCGGAAGTGGTGTCGTCGCTCGAACGCGACGGCCGCCCCGTGTTCCGCGACCTGCGCTGGGGCGTCTATGTCGTGCTGGAGGCGCCGAACGACTACGCCGCGGACTGCTTCAAGCAATACGGCCTGAAGACCGACGCCTCGGGCCGCTATGCGGCGATGTACAAGCCCTATCATCTGATCGGGCTCGAGCTGAACATCTCGATCCTGTCGGCCGCGTTGCGGGGCGAGCCGACCGGACAGCCGCATGATTTTCGCGGCGACGTCGCCGCTGTTGCAAAACGCGACCTGCGCGCCGGCGAAATGCTCGACGGCGAAGGCGGCTACACGGTGTGGGGCAAGCTGATGCCGGCGCGACTGAGCCTCGCGGCCGGCGCACTGCCGATCGGCCTCGCCCATCGCGTCAGGCTGAAGAGCAACGTCCCCCATGGCGCCGTGGTGCGCTGGAGCGACGTCGAGGTTGACGAGAGCAACGACGCGATCAGGACACGAAGAGCGATGGAAGCGGCGTTCACGTCGCCGCGCTAAGGCAACAGCGCCGGCGCTTGGGCGAAGCATTCGCGGAACATCGCGTGCGACGGCGGTCCGGCCTGGGGCCGTGCCGCTTGAGGGCGGCGCCATGCGGCTCGCGCGGCTTGCGGCGCGATGGTGCGACAGCCGCCGATACGGGCGAAGTGCCGCAGTGCGGCATTTCCCCACTGGCGCGGTCGCGCCTCAGCCCAGTATTCGCGCAGCCCTTCGCACTGCGGTGGAACCAGAA
>JAESFG010000399.1_pt1:0-2500 | contig 48778 bp, 42 predicted proteins | sample 9269371 | NCBI WGS metagenome assembly JAESFG01 (sample SAMN14506227, study PRJNA617093) | algae metagenome | isolation source: Aetokthonos hydrillicola CCALA 1050 (B3-Florida) and co-occurring... | place: USA: South Carolina | collected 2013-01-01 | reverse complement strand
CTGAGGCCCTGCTTTCCTGACAGGTTCCGGTTGTCTTTGATGTATCACTGGCCTGGTCCGCGTTCGCTCGCCACTACTAACGGAGTCTCGATTGATGTCCTTTCCTCCAGGTACTTAGATGTTTCAGTTCCCTGGGTTTGCTTAAAACCTCCTATTTTATTCGGAAGTCTCATACCTTCACTTGATAACTGGAAATCCAAAACCTCGCGGCTTGAATTCAAACATGGCTGTCCGAACCCCAAGATACGAGATCTTGGAGTTCCAGCTATCGAAGGTGGGTTTCCCCATTCGGAAATCCGTGGATCAAAGCTTCTTCGCAGCTCCCCACGGCTTATCGCAGCGTAGCACGTCCTTCATCGCCTCTCAGCGCCAAGGCATCCACCGAACACCCTTAAGGCACTTGATTGCTCTCATTATCAATGTCCACACACTCGGCAGAATGTTGTCTGCAGAATTGCCAAGAAACCTAAGTCTCTAAGGCACGCGCCCTCGATGAACGCTATCTGCAGTCGGACAATGATTAGAAAGACCAGCTTGCTTCGTAAGATCGGTCCGATAGCGAGGCGGTCAAGCTTCGCTACAAAGATCATTTACAACCCGAACATCTCTCTCATCTTGCGATGAGCGCGATGAACGAGCGCCGAAATGATCTGGAGATTAGGAATGAGATTCCGCAAATTGCTTTGCAGACCCAAACTCGGATCGATCTCCTCTTTACGATGTCAGATATCACGCACGTCGCTACTCATCCGAGCAGCGCGTGCGAAGTGATGTTTCGCGGACGACAATTGGCATTGGTGGCGCCGGCCCGTCTCCGCTCTTGCGAGCTTCGACGTGGCAGCCTTCGTGGCTTCAGCCAGCGAAGGCTGGTGGAGCCAGACGGGATCGAACCGACGACCTCATGCTTGCAAAGCACGCGCTCTCCCAGCTGAGCTATGGCCCCGTACCAGAAGACGAATGCTGCGCACTCGATCAAAGTGGTGGGCCTGGGAAGACTTGAACTTCCGACCTCACGCTTATCAAGCGCGCGCTCTAACCAACTGAGCTACAAGCCCCAACGCTGTCCTCCGTTGAGGATCAGGGGCACGGCTGCGCACCGGCCAGCGACGATGCATCGCATCGCGCCAAACCCTCGCACAGCGCTGTAGCCCCCGGCGCGTGTTCGTCCGCGAAGAAAGAGAAACGAAGACGGCGAAATCCCGCCAATGCAGCTCAACGATCCTGACGATCGTTGGCCACTGATGTTTCTAAAACGGCTCGATATCAGCTGGCTACGAGTAGCAAGCTTCTGAAGAACCATCCTTAGAAAGGAGGTGATCCAGCCGCAGGTTCCCCTACGGCTACCTTGTTACGACTTCACCCCAGTCGCTGACCCTACCGTGGCCGGCTGCCCCCTTTCGGTTAGCGCACCGTCTTCAGGTAAAACCAACTCCCATGGTGTGACGGGCGGTGTGTACAAGGCCCGGGAACGTATTCACCGTGGCATGCTGATCCACGATTACTAGCGATTCCAACTTCATGGGCTCGAGTTGCAGAGCCCAATCCGAACTGAGACGGCTTTTTGAGATTTGCGAAGGGTCGCCCCTTAGCATCCCATTGTCACCGCCATTGTAGCACGTGTGTAGCCCAGCCCGTAAGGGCCATGAGGACTTGACGTCATCCCCACCTTCCTCGCGGCTTATCACCGGCAGTCTCCTTAGAGTGCTCAACTAAATGGTAGCAACTAAGGACGGGGGTTGCGCTCGTTGCGGGACTTAACCCAACATCTCACGACACGAGCTGACGACAGCCATGCAGCACCTGTCTCCGGTCCAGCCGAACTGAAGAACTCCGTCTCTGGAGTCCGCGACCGGGATGTCAAGGGCTGGTAAGGTTCTGCGCGTTGCGTCGAATTAAACCACATGCTCCACCGCTTGTGCGGGCCCCCGTCAATTCCTTTGAGTTTTAATCTTGCGACCGTACTCCCCAGGCGGAATGCTTAAAGCGTTAGCTGCGCCACTAGTGAGTAAACCCACTAACGGCTGGCATTCATCGTTTACGGCGTGGACTACCAGGGTATCTAATCCTGTTTGCTCCCCACGCTTTCGTGCCTCAGCGTCAGTATCGGGCCAGTGAGCCGCCTTCGCCACTGGTGTTCTTGCGAATATCTACGAATTTCACCTCTACACTCGCAGTTCCACTCACCTCTCCCGAACTCAAGATCTTCAGTATCAAAGGCAGTTCTGGAGTTGAGCTCCAGGATTTCACCCCTGACTTAAAGACCCGCCTACGCACCCTTTACGCCCAGTGATTCCGAGCAACGCTAGCCCCCTTCGTATTACCGCGGCTGCTGGCACGAAGTTAGCCGGGGCTTATTCTTGCGGTACCGTCATTATCTTCCCGCACAAAAGAGCTTTACAACCCTAGGGCCTTCATCACTCACGCGGCATGGCTGGATCAGGCTTGCGCCCATTGTCCAATATTCCCCACTGCTGCCTCCCGTAGGAGTTTGGGCCGTGTC
>JAESFG010000398.1_pt1 | contig 49172 bp, 37 predicted proteins | sample 9269371 | NCBI WGS metagenome assembly JAESFG01 (sample SAMN14506227, study PRJNA617093) | algae metagenome | isolation source: Aetokthonos hydrillicola CCALA 1050 (B3-Florida) and co-occurring... | place: USA: South Carolina | collected 2013-01-01 | reverse complement strand
ATTTTTTTTGTGTAAGGAACTGCAAAATCAGGTCTCCTGATTTCATGATAGATTCCTTATTCTGGAAACCTATCCAGTTACAGTGAAGGTAACCGTATTTTGTGTTATAGCCGATTTCCAGATTTTTCTCCATAGAGAGAATTTCAATGTTCTCAAGGTCGGTCAATGAATAGTTAACAAGCTTTGCCATGATAAGGTAGTGGAATTTAAGGTAAAAAATGAAATATAATATTGAGTTAAAATTGTAAAACTACTTATAAAACTATTTATGGGTTACCTTCTTTAGTGGTTTTTTGATTTTTATTTTAAAATAATGCCGGAAACTTATTTTAAATGCTTGATAACTATCCAGTCATTAAAACAGGTTTCCGGCTTCTTACTGAGAAGTTTCATATTACAATTATTGTTCTTTTATCCATTTCTCTGCCTGCCCCAGACTTTCAAAAGAGGTAACTACACCAGATTTTGGAGTAGCTTTTTTAGCAGAAAGTTCAGCAAAAATATTGGGCGAAAAAACCCATGCAAAATGCTTCAATCCAGCTTTTTCCATAGATGGAAACCACACAGTAGCAGTCCATTCAGCAGCTTCCTGCCAGGGACCAGAAACAAGGGTATTGTCATTTAAGACTTTAGCACATTTTTTTTGTGTAAGGAACTGCAAAATCAGGTCTCCTGATTTCATGATAGATTCCTTATTCTGGAAACCTATCCAGTTACAGTGAAGGTAACCGTATTTTGTGTTATAGCCGATTTCCAGATTTTTTTCAGCAGACAATATTTCTATATCTGTCTGATTGGTGATAGATTGATTTGTTTTTGCCATACTGATTTCCATTTAAGTGTGTTAGAAACATTTTTTTCACTAAAGTAATTATTATTTTTTGTAGAAATCATTGAACTATTCTATTTTAGTTATCCTATTCTTCGCCAGTTGATGTAATAAATTACTTCTTTTTCGTTAGAAATTATCGGTTGTGTATAGAGGCTAAGTATGTTGTCTTCTAATTTCCCGTATCGCACTGTGTTAATACCTGTCCAGTTAGGAAACAGACTCCCTTTTACTACATGTACAATCTCTCCCGGTTCTCTTTCATAAAAATCTCCAAAGTAACAAAAATACCCGTCAAATGCCTTTGCCATTTCCTCCTGAGTGCCACCATTGAAAGATTGAGAAACAAAATTAGTACGATTGCTCTTCATAAGTTGTGCATTCATTTTTCCATTTTTGTCATACATCAAAATTCCGATAGGATTTTCACCAAAGTAGTCTGTTTCAACACCAGTATCATCTTTGTATTTCCAGGAAATCAATTCCCAGCTTCCTATAATTTTATCTGTAATTTTTTCCATTATAGCATATAAATCATTAAACCGATTCTATTTTTATTAATAGAACCGGTTGTAAGAAATTTTATAATTTTAAACTCAGTTGTTACTGATTATGGTATCCTTTTTTATGCTCTCAGTCCATTTGCCTTCATTTTGCAGCACCTCCTCGCTTACCAGACGAGCTACAAAGGCAGAGTCGTGTTCGATATAGCGATGACCCCCATCTCTGGAAATCATTCTGAAAGAACTTTTTGTTTCATTCTTCCAGGCATTTATCTGATCTTTTTGCACACGAGGGTCTTCCTTGCCATGCAGAGCTATCAACGGAATTTCAAAGGCATCTTCCGGCTGGAACTGATATTGTTTGAGCAGTTTCAGGTCAGATTTCAGGATATTGACAAGCAATTCCTGTAATTCCTTATCCTTGATTTGCTCATAACTCAAGTGTGGGAAACGTTGAATTAGTTCGGTTTCAGATAGTCTGTATTCCACCTGTTGTTTGTCGTAAGAACCCAACCAAGGTGTAGAGGATACAAACATTTTTACTGGCAATGGCATATTTTTTCTTCTCAGTTCACGGGTAACTTCAAAGAGTAATGCTCCTCCCATACTATGACCAAAGAAAGCAAAAGGTTTATTAGTATGCTCTGCAAAATGTGATACAAACTCTTTAACCAATACACTCATGTCATCATACGCTGGTTCATTTATTCTTTTGCCACGACCAGGTAATTCCACACAAACAAGTTCTACCTCTGTATTAAGATGTTGTTCCCAGCCCTGATATAAACTACTGCTGCCACCAGCATCATGAAAACAGAATAACCGTATAGAAGCTTTGGGATTTGGATAAGGATATACAAACCAGTCAGTGCCCACTTTTTCTTCAGCTTTTTTGACGGTTTTAATTTGCTCCATTGAAGTTTCATAAAGGAAAACAGCATATTCAGTGATGGTGGGGTGTGTCCAGAGTGTGGTAACCGACAACTTGCACTTGAATATTTTCTCCAGTTGATTACGTAACTGAATCGCCATCAGTGAATCCACACCCAGTCCTTTGAATGTCATATTGTTTTTAATACGTTCCACTGGAGCTTTGATGATACGGGCTACCTGCTGAATCAATTGCTCTTCAATAGCAGCCAATTGAGCTTCTTTAGAAGCAGCCAGTAAGAGTGATTCGAGGAAATTACCTTCCTGTTGTTGTTGGTTAGAATTGGTTTGTAACAGGTTAGACAAATAACCGGTACGTGCCATTGCTGAATAGTAACTGGCACATTGCATGGCATCCAGTTTCATTATACCTATTTGAGTAAAGGCTTTTTTGTAAATTTTGCTTAATACTTCAAGAGCATCTGTCATGTTTACTGCTTCAAAACCTTCAGCTTTAGCATATTTCTCTAATTCGGCAGAGTCTGCCACCATCCCTACATCTTTCATTACGCCCCAGTTGATGCTGATAGCCTGCAAGCCTTGCTGACGACGATAGTAGGCAAGCGAATCAAGGAAGGCATTGGCTGCTACGTAGCTCGACTGTCCACTTAGACCTATGAGTGAGGAAGCTGATGAGAACAGTACAAAACAATCCAGTGGTAATTCCTGGGAAAGTAAATGCAGGTTCCAGGCTCCTTTCACTTTAGGTTCCAGAATCTCACTAAAAGTTTCCCAGGTATGTTCCAGTATAGGTTTGGCTTCGATAAGACCAGCAGCATGAATAATACCTTTTAAAGATGGCATGTGGCTTTCGATATCCAAAAATGCAGATTTTAGCTGGCTATAGTCACTTACATCTGCTTCTATCATTCTGAAGACTGCACCCCTTTCTTTTAATTGCTGCATTTTTTCCCATACTTTGCCCGATGCCTGACCAGACCTGCTGAGTAAGGCAAAATATCTGGCTCCGTGTTCAAACATCCATTCCACAAATGTAAAGCCTAAGCCTCTAAAGCCTGTTACCAGATAAGTGCCTTCGGAAGAGAATTCAGGGTTGTCCCACTCGTAATTTTCATCTGTATATCTGCTTAATCTTGATACATATCTCTTTTTGCTGCGAATCGCTGTCTCATCTTCAGTTGCATCTGTTCTTATAAGTTCTGTAAACAGAATTTCAATCTCTTCCACTGAAGGTTGGAAACTTAAATCAAAACGACGGCAAGAGTAAGAAGATAATTCATTGGCAACAACTCTTGACAGACCCCATAATGGACCGTTTATTACGTTGGAAGGTTCTATTTCACCACCGATGTGTTGTGTGCCATTGGTAACAATAGCCAACTTGGGCAGATGGGTTAGTTTAAAACTTTCGAGACTTTGCAGTAAATAGGTAAGACTGATACTGCCTAGTTTTTGTAACTCCAGTATTTCATCGGCACTTGAGTCTTTTAAAGACCAATGATTATAAATACTTGCACAGTGTACAATACCAGCTATTTTCTTTTTCTCGGTATTAATCAGATAGTTAAATAGCTGGTCATAATGGCTTTTATTTGAATAATTTATTCTGAAATCCAGCTCTTCATAACCTAATCCACTTGATTTTATCTGTTCATAGTGTCCGTCATAAGTTACATGAATATATTCGATGCCTGCTTTTTTAAACTGTTTGATAAGTGGGGTACTAATACCGGAGGTATCACCCAAAATCAGCCAGCAGCCCTCTTCAAATACAAATTGTTTGGGGATAAGTGGAGTTTGTTCAAGCCAGGTATTTTTGTATAGCCAATTGTTAAGAACCCCTTGCTGTTCACGAATAATTCGTGTATCCAGTACTTTTCCTTTCAATCCGGTTACTTGTACAAGGGTATTGCCCCCAGGTGTGAACAGAGAAATGTCAGCACCTACTTCAATGGTTTGCCCGTTTTCATCGTCTGTATCAGCATAAAGTTTAGCATATACCCACAGTTCATCTTGTAGGTTAATGTCCTGCAAAATGCTACAATTACCGATAGAGGTCAGGAATGTAGTTCTTTCTGAATCTTTATCAGCATTGCCCAATACGTTGGCAAATAAAGCATGGAAACTTGCATCTGCCAGCACCGGATGCCAGCGATAAGCTTGTTTGCTGTTTTTGATTCTGTCGTCCAGTTTTATTTTTACCATCACCTCATTGTCCAGTTTCCAGAATTCTTCTACACCCTGAAAATAAGTACCATATTGTAATCCGAGGCTTTCTAGAGATTCATAATAAGTTCTTCCTTCCTGACGAACCCCTGCTTTAAACTTCTCAACTGGCGGATGAGAAGCTGTTTCCTGCCAGTAGTGACGAGTGCTAAATCTGGCTTTTCCTTCTGCCAGTAATAGCCAGGGTTCATTTTTACGGGGTTTGCTGTAAAATTGTATGACAGCTTCACGACTGTCTGACAGGGTCATTTTTAGTTGAAGCGTTACAGGAGTGGCATCCTGAAAAACTACAGGTTTGTAGAAAACAAGATCTTCTACAATATGATTGCCTTTGCCCCAACACTCATCACAGGCTGCTAATGCCATTTCCAGATAAGCTGCACCTGGCAATACCGGACTACCATTTACCTGATGGTCTTTGAGAAATGTATGAGTACCGGTACCTATTTCTGTTTCCCAGTATTTTATACTTCCTGCTTCAGCCAAAGTAAGTTCTCTGCCAAGCATAGGATGATTCGTATTTCCTTTCCATGAAAGACGTTCTGAAGAATGATCTTCTATCTCATATTTTTCACGCTGGAAAGGATAACCTGGCAGATTTGTATTCACCGAGGCATATTCTTGATATAACCCTTCCCAGTTAACATCAAATCCTTTGGAATATAAATCGCAGAAGAACTGAGTAAATATATCCATTTCTGGTTTATCTCGCAGGGTAGAAGGGATAGTAACGGCTTTTGCCTGAGCTGCTTCTGCACATTCATTTACGGCATTGGTAAGTACCGGATGTGGACTTACCTCAACAAAATAAGCATGTTTGTCTTTCAGTAGTTGTTCAATTACACCTGCAAATTGTACAGTTCCCCGCAGATTGCTCACCCAATAGGCAGCATCCATTTTCTCTCCGGCAATGATGCTGTTCTGAACAGTAGAGTAAAGTGTAGTGTGATTAGCTTGTGGTTTTATATTTTTAAGGGCTTCAAACAGAGCTGCCTTGAGTGGATCCATCTGTGGGCTATGGGAAGCTACATCTACCTTTACCTGCTTGCCAAAAAGACCACGACTTTCAAGGTCTGCCAATACTTTTTCAATAGAACCCTGATCGCCGGCGAGTACGGTAGATTTAGGACTGTTGCTAACAGCAATAGACAGCTTGCCGTCGTAATTTTTAATCAAATTTTCGGCTTCAGCAATAGTCAACTCGGTAACAGCCATAGCTCCACCCTGCCCACTTACAGTTTTCATCAACTGACTTCTGGTGCAGATAATCAAAGCAGCTTCGTCCAGTGTAATAGCTCCAGCTACGTATGCAGCAGCTACTTCCCCCATGCTATGCCCTACTACTGTATCAGGCGTTACACCACGACTCTTCCAGAGAGCAGCAAGTGCCATTTGTACAGCAGATAAAGCAGGCTGGATTACGTTGATTTCATTGAGACGACTTGTTTCCTTACTGGCATGAAGTTGTTCTATCAGGCTCCAGTCGGTATAAGGACGGAAAGCCTCGTCACATGCGTCTATTACTTCTCTGAAAGAAGGCTCTTGTGCATACAATTCTTTCCCCATACCAAGCCATTGTGAACCTTGTCCGGGAAATACAAATACCAGTTTACTTTTTCCGGCAGGTCTTCCTGATACGTTATCTGATGTATCATCCAGAAAAGACTGAATTTTTTGAATAATTTCCTGTTTGTTGCTTCCTGTGAAAACTGTTCTGTAATCAAAATCAGTTTTATGAATAGAAGAAGACACACATACTTCCTGCAAAGATTCCTTAGAGTTATCTACTTCTCTTTCGAGGAAGGAAAGATATTTTTTTGCATACGCTTTCAGAGCAGACTCCGACTTAGCAGACAAAGGCAATAAAAACCTGTCGGTTATGACTGCCGGAAAAGTTTTGCGGGCTATCGCAGGTCTGTATTCTTCCAGCACAGCATGGGCATTCGTTCCTCCCCAGCCAAAAGAGTTGATACCAGCTTTTAGCGTTTCACTACCAGTTACTGGCCATTTCCCCAACACATTCTGGACCTTCAGTTTTAGTTCGTTAAAAGGTATTTCGGGGTTAGGTGTGTTAAAATTAAGATTAGGAGGCAACATACGATGGTGCATTGCCAATACTACTTTAATCAAACCGGCAATTCCGGCAGCTCCTTCCAAATGCCCAATATTAGTTTTCACAGAACCTACATGTAAAGGCTTATCAGGAGTTCTTTTCTTTCCAAAGAAAGTTCCTAATGCTTTTGACTCAGTTGGATCTCCAAGACGGGTTCCAGTGCCGTGGGCTTCTACATAGTGTACTTCTTCCGGCAAAATTCCTGAGTTTTTGTAGGCTTCTTCCAGCACTTCCATCTGCCCCTGTACGCTGGTAGCAGGCAGGTTTACATTAAACCCATTGTTATTCATGGCAATTCCACGGATTACAGCATAAATCTTGTCACCATCTCTTTCTGCATCCTCAAGTTTTTTGAGAAGCAGCATACCAGCTCCTTCACCTCTTACAAATCCATCTGCATCTTTATCAAATGTACTGCATTTGCCTTTTTTGGAAAGACCTCCAAATTTAGAAAGTAAAATATACTGGTCAGGGTCTAGCAGGTGATTGACTGCTCCAGCCATTACAGCTTCTGTGCTGCCTTCCCACAAACTTTGACAAGCCAGATGAATGGCAACCAGTGAAGAAGAACAACCCGTATCCATTACCAGACTGGGTCCTCTGAATCCGAATGTAAAGGAAATCCGATTGGCAATTATATTAGAAGATTGTCCTACCGCAGAATGAGAAGTAACATTTGCATTTTTGTGTTTACGCAGGTGCTCAAAATCACTCCAGATATTGCCTACATAAACACCTATTTTTTTTCCCTGAAGTTTTTTAAAAGGAATACTTGAATTTTCCATCGTTTCCCATGCCAGTTCCAGCATCAACTTTTGGGAAGGATTCATTTCAATAGCCTCAGAAGGAGATATGTTGAAAAAGTATGGATCAAAATCATGTATTTTTTCGAGCATGGCAGCATGACGCTGATGCGTTTTGTTGATGGCTGTGGGGTCGGCATCAAAATACTCATCTACATTCCAGCGGTCTTTTGGGATTTCGGTTACAGCATCAATGCCATTACTTAGCATGTTCCAGAAAGCATTGGCTGTATCAGCTTTGGGAAAACGACATGCAAGTCCTACAATAGCTATTGGGGTTTGAAAATTGGATTGGGGTAATGAAACTTTGTTTTCCATAGAAATAAAATAGGTTGAAAAATTGATACTAGGTGAATTAACGTTATGATAATTCGTACTACTTTTTTGAAAAGGTGATTTACTCAAAAAGTTCTGTGACTCAGGTACAGAATTAAAGTATTTGTAATACGTGATAGGGTGAATCCGGGGAGAATGTATCTCTGATATATCTTTCTTGATAAAACCGAAATTCAATAAAACAAATTTACGTAGAATGAATAAGGAAGGATATTGTAATATTTTTAGAATATTACATTTGCGAGTTTTTTGATTGTTTTACACTTTACTGACTTTGAAATGTGGCAGGAATAAAGAAAATAAGCTAAATTATGATAATTCCCAGCCTGATTTGATTTTAATTGATACTATTTTGGTAATTATATTTTATCAAGTCTGAAAAAAAGCTTCTAATTGGTAAAGGCAGCTATAAAACATTAAAATATTACATCTTGTATCTGAGAAAAACTGGAAGTGAAGAGGTGATTTTTCATTTTTATGGAAAATTTGAAGGGAAAATGTCATAATTGAGCAAAATGATTTACTGTACAGACAGAAGGCAAAGCAGTACAAAGGTGTGTGATATAACCCGGAAAAGTATTTAAAGATGTGAAATACCATACTGCTTCCTCACCAGTTATACTACCTTTATCAGAGTCAATATTGACAGTGTTCATTTCTATTCTCATTGCTCTGCCATCAGCTTTGATTAAGCTCTCTTTTTTAGTCCAGAGCTCGAAAAAAAAATCTTTGAAATACTGATTTTCCGGAAACCTTTTCTTCTCATCTTCTGAAAAGCAGAAATTGTATTCATCCCATTCCAAATCTCTGATTTTTTCTGTATCAACTCCTACATTACAATCAGCAGAAGCAGCACAAACCACCATTTCAAAAGAATGAGAATAATTAAAATAAAGATTCGGTAATAAAGGTTTGCCTAGCAAACTATAACTCAGATTCTTTAGATAAGATTGCTCAAAGCCAAACTCAGGAAGAAGTTGCTGTAATAAAACCAAACCCAACAGACTTGCGAATGCATCTTTCAGTTGCCGGTATTCTGTATGTGAAGAAAGTATGGATTGTGGTAAACCAGCTTTTAAAAACTCATATTGTTCTTGTGTAATATGATGAGGAAGATGACAGTATAAAATCCTGACATTGGCTGAGGTCATCTCGGAATGTATTTTCATATAATACAGTAAAAATAAGCTTTACGACACATTTGAAGGCTGGCAGATATAAAATATTCTGTTCACGTTCGGGTTACTTTTTTCAGATCAAAGTTATTTAGTGAAGATGCCAAAAGGCATTTTATTTTTTACGTCCTTAAAAATATACTTTCACCCTACTATGTCCTACACAGTTTTTAATAAGCTGAAGTGTCTGTTAGTTTTTGTCTTGCTAAGTCTTACCCTGCCAATCTATGCTGATGAATATGAAGATGCCTGGATTGCTATTGGTAAAAACGACAGAAAAAAAGCCAAAGAACTGCTTCTTAAAGCAGCCAACAATCCCAAACGTACTGCCGATGCCTATATGACTCTTCTTTATCTGGATTCTTTTGACAGAAAAGAGGATGCTGAAGGTTATATAGATAAGCTTTTCGATAAAGTAAATGACCCATATCCTTACATTTATGCACAATGGTTTAATGATGGAGTACTGGGTGATTATTATGGTAAAAGCAAAGAGCAACTCAAACTTGCTAATAAAATCTTGTCAGATTCCCGTGCCAATGGCTCTGTTAAGGCAGCTGTACATTATGGTTTGGGAACCAATTGGCAATATATGAATAAATTTAATGATGCTGCAAAAGAGTGGAATCAGATAGGTAGTATCAACAAATGGCAACTGGTTGGACCTTTTGACAATATTTCGGGAAGTGGCTTTGATAAAAATTATGCTCCAATAGAGCAGCCAACTTCTTCAAATGGTTTTACTTCTGCCAACAATGCCAACGTCAATTGGTTTTCACCCGGAGTTATTAATAACGATGCATGGATTTTTACAGAATATTTTATTCGGGATGCTAATTCTGTTGTGTTTGCACAATCCTTTGTGGATTCGCAGCAAGATATAGATGCAGTTTTGTGTGCTGGTTTTGCAGGTAACATTAAAATATGGGTCAATGACAAACTGATTTTATCAGAAGCAGAAGAGTTGCGTACAGAATTAGATATGATAAAAGCAACTTGTCAGTTAAAAAAAGGTACAAACAGAGTGTTGCTACAGTTAGGTTATACCAATAGTACAGACGAACCCAATTTCATAGTTCGTTTTACAGACAAAAATTTTAATGTTTTATCAGGGCTTACCTATTCAGATGTTTTTAAGCCTTACCCTAAAGATAAGGGTAACTATAATCCACAAGGGAGCATAAAATTATTTGCTGAAGAGTTTTTTGAGACAAAGATTAAATCAGAGCCACAAAATATTGTCAACTATCTTTTACTCTGTGATACATACCTGAGAAGCAAAAAAGTTTTTGAAGCTCAAAAAGTGTTGAATCAGGCGTTGAAGATTGCTCCTGATAATCTGCTGCTTAAGTATGAATCGATACTTGTATTACAAAAAGCAGGTAATCGTACAGATTTATTACAGGTAATACAACAAATTAAAGAGCAATATCCTGATTGCTTATTTTCACTGGCAGTAGCTACACAGGAGCTGATAGAAGAAGAAAAATATGAAGATGCTGCCAAACTGGTTGAGAAAAGAATCTCCTTATTTGGTGAAAGTGAGGAGACTTATCGTCTGAAAATCAGTATTGCTGCAAGCAAAAACGAAACGCAGGAAATACTAAAATTGATGCAGACGGCTTATTCTAAATATCCAGATTCCTACTTGTTTGTTAAGTTACAGGCTTCTATTGCCAAAGATGTATACAAAGAACCCAAAAATGCACTCAAAATTCTGGAAGAATATGTAAAAACGCATTTTTCAATTCAGGCTATGGAACACCTTGCCTCTGAGTATTTTGAACAAGGGATGAATGAGAAAGGTCTGAAAATACTGGAAAAAATATATGAAGCCTATCCTGCACAGCCATCTTTTCTGACTAAACTCGAAAATTACTATTATGGTATTAAAAATAATGACAAAGCTCTGATGTATGCTCAGAAAGCTCTGGCTCAAACACCTTATTCTTCTTCTTACTGGCAGGACTTAGGTGTTATCTATGAACAGAAAGGAGATAAAGCTGAAGCCATTAAAGCCTACAAAAAAGGTTTACATTACAATCCAAATAGCTATAGTACTCGTCGTAAATTGCAATTACTTGAAAGTCAAACAGACTTGCTCAAGTCTCTGCCTAATACAGTTCCTTATGACTTATTGAAAAAAACCAAAACAGCAGATGCAGAAGGAAAATATGATTGGTATTATGTATTGGATGAAAAAGGAACAATTGTGTATCCTGAAGGAACTTCAGAAACCTATTATAATATTGCTGTCAAAATCGTAACAGATAAAGGAATAGATTACTGGAAAGAATCAAACATTCCCTATAACGAATATTCCGAAAGAATGGTCATTGAAAAGGCTGAAGTTGTGAAGAAAAATGGTAGTAAAATTTCAGCTGAAAGAAATGACAATGCTATGGTATTTACAGGACTGGAAAAAGGTGATGGTATTTATATTCGTTATAAAGTTGAATCTTATAGCCGTGGAAGGTTGGCAAAAGAATTTTGGGATAAGTATAGTTTCAGAACTTTTGTACCTGTAGAAACTACCCGATATTCACTTCTGGTAGCCAATAATATCGCATTTGATTATAAATTCCTCAACAGTGATATTAAGCCTGTTATTCAACCACTTGGAGATTACAAGTTATATACATGGGAAACTGGCTATGAAGATGGATTTAAAGAAGAAAATCTGATGCCTCCTGCCGGAGATATTGGTAAAACGCTTCATATTTCTACTATTAAAACATGGCAAGAAATAGCAAATTGGTATAGCGATGTTTCTTCTACACAGGCAAAAGCTGGCTTTGAAGTAAAAGAAGTATATCAGACACTTTTTTCTGAAGGCAAAAGCTATACTCAGCTCGAAAAAGCCCGGATTATATATGATTATATTGTAAGAAATATACGTTATAGTTCTGTACCGTTTCGGCAGAGTGCTTATGTGCCTCAAAAAGCATCCGTTACTCTCAATACCAAATTAGGTGATTGCAAAGATCTTTCTACTTTATATGCTACTTTAGCCCGCGAAGCTGGTCTTAAAGCCAATCTGGTATTAATTGATACACGTGACAATGGTTATCTTGATTTGTTGTATCCGTCTCCTGAGTTTAACCATTGTATTGTGAAAGTAATAGCTGACAACAAGCCCTATTATCTGGAACTCACAGATCCCAATCTTCCTTTTGCCAGTTTACCTGCTGCTGATGTTGAAGCATTGTCTCTGGAAATTCCTTTTAATAATGATATGAACAATATTACTCTCAAACCATTGAAAGCAGAAAATAAAACCAGTGACGAAATCAAACGAATTACCAATATCAAAATTGATAAAAATGCTTTTGTAGTGGATGTAGTAACAACACGTAAAGGAAATCTTACTTCTTCTACCCGTGAACATTATACTGACCTGAATAAAGAAAAGCAAATAGAGAAGATTAAGAAAAGTATTTCAAGTGATTTTAAAAATCCGGTTACTGTAAGTGATGTGAACTATTCGAATCTTGAAACACTGACTGATTCTATCAAATACAATTATAGCTTTACTGTTAAAAATGAAATTATTGAAATTGGTGATTTAAAAACTTTTAAAATCCCATTTGCTGATACATTTGTGAGAATTGATAACTTCCCTGAAGATGAAAGACAGTATCCTATTAGCTACTGGCGTTATGAAGATACCGATATGTATTCTGAAACTATGACAATTACCTTAGCCGGAAACCAACAGTTTACAGAAATTCCGAAGAGCGTTAATGCCAAATTTAACGGAACACAGTACTCACTTGTCTTTACAAAAGTATCTCCCAATCAGCTTAAGATTGAGAGAAAAGTAACAATTAGCAAAAATGATATTCCTGCTAAAGACTACCAACTTTTCAAAGAATTTATCAATACAGTTTCATCAGCCGAATCTAAATATATTGCCTTTAAGTAAAATTTGATAACTCTATATAAGAAGCCGGACTGTAAAACAGTCCGGCTTCTTCATTTTTTACATACTAATTATTTTCTTTTTCCAGAAGGGGAGTGCCTGTTTGGAAATCAAATAAAGTAAGCCTGCGAAGATTATAATAAGCTGTCCAAAACTGACGTAACGATTGTATATATCCTCGTCTTGCCTGATCTTTTTCCTGTAAAGCAATATTAAGGTCTGTAATACTGATTTTCCCAATCAAATACCGGTTTCTGGATATATCATAACGTTTTTGCCCTATCTGACTCGATTTTTCCGTTATTCTAAGTTGTTCTTCCAGCATTTTAAATTGTTTTACCTGTGTTACTACCTCCTGTTCAAAGCTAAGTTCATTTTGAGCTACCAGACTTTTGGTAAGTTCAAAATTTGCCTGGGCTGTTTTGCGTAACGAAAGGTTTCTCCCCCAACTTACAATCGGAATGGTAAAACCTAAACTTAGATTTTGCTGATTATTTGGATTTTTATAGAGATTACCGACACTGCCTGCCTGATTAGATAAACCATATTGAGCAAATAAATCAACATTGAGTCCACTCAGACTTTTAGCCTGTGCAATATCACGTTCAGATTCCAACAACCTGCGTTTAAAAGCAACTGGATTTTGTCGGTTATTGTGTGCCTGTTTGATAGCCGTGTTTTCGTCTATTGAGAAATTAGGAACAGTTTCAGGTAAAACCAATACGACAGGGTCGTTGTCTGTCAGTCCGATATATCTTTTCATATTGAGAGAGTATGTTTCTATATCAAGTTTTGCCTGCGATACTTCCTGATTTGCCCGCATCAGCGTTAATTCCAATTGTAAAATTTCATCTTCTCCGATTTTTCCCAGATTGTATCTGCCTCTTGCTATTTGTAAGATAGTATCATTGTTTGCCTGGTTGCGTTCAGCAATCTGAAGATTAATTTGTGCAAGCATCAAATCAAAAAAACGTCCGGCTGCATTAACGGCAATATTTTCCATTTCTTCTGCAAAAGCCTTTTTAGATTCTTCAAAACGCAAAGGCTGTATCTTTTTTTCCCAGCGAATGGGAATATAGCCAAATATTTTTTGCTGTAAACCTACCAGAAAAGGACTTCCTGTATATTGAGGATTAAGTTGGGTGGTTGGCAGATTTGGCAAAAAGTTATCAAAACGTACCAGTGAAGAGTTGGCAAAAATACGGGTTCCAGTCAAGCCAATTTGCTGATTTACAAAGAGATTGAGATTGGAATAATTCTGATTGACAAAACTGGGCTGATACGTGCCATCTGGCTGTTGAAACTGACTAAAAGATTTTGTATAGTTAGGAAGTGTTCCTTCCAGACTAACCTGGGGCAAAAACTGGGCTTTATATGCCTGATATGCCCAATAACTACTCTCACGGGTATTGATAGCCTGATAATAAGATGGAGATTGTTTTCTTGCAAGTTCTATGACCTGCTCCAGGGTATAGTTTTGAGCTGTAACAGCATTATAGCAAAGTACAAAAAAAGCACAACTCCAGATATAAAAACGTTTTCCGGAATATACATTTACTGATAAAAATAAGGTCATGATGTATGGGTAGTATGAAGTTAAAGGAAAAGAAAGATGACCCGTTTATTCATAACGTAATGAAGTAATCGGATCCTGACTGGCAGCCCGGCGGGCAGGGGCAATCCCGAAAATGAGTCCTACTGCAATGGCAACTCCAAATGAAATAATAACTGACCACGGCGAAATAATAGTAGGAATATCTGCAAACCTGGATACCAGTGAAGCCAGTGTGACACCAAGAATAATTCCAATAATACCTCCGGCAAGGCTGATAAGTGAAGATTCCATAAGAAACTGCAAAACAATGTCCTGTTTTTTTGCTCCAAGAGAAATACGTAATCCTATTTCTTTAATGCGTTCTAAAACAGATGCCAGCATGATATTCATGATGCCAATACCACCTACTAATAAGGATATGCCTGCAATAGCTCCTAATACATAATTAAAAATATCCTTGGTGCGTTGTTGTTGTTTGAGTAACATTTCAGGAATTGTAATTTCATAATCTACCAGACCATAATGACGGCGTTCTAACATGCGGGAGATAATTTCGGCAGTAGGAGCCAGGAATTCAGTTTCTGAAACCTGAATTACAAGACGGTCAATCTGATGATAATTTTTAGGTTTTTGATTTTCTTTTTGAGAGTCTGAGTTTTGACTGGCTGTTCTTATCATTAACTCTGTGAGTAACGAACGATTGTTGTATCTTACGAGTACTGTTTGAAGAGGGGCATACACATCCATATTATAATCACGAATCCCTAACTTTCCCAGACTTTTTTCTGATACGAATCTTTCTTCTAATACTCCGATAACTTTCAGCCAGTGCTGGCCACATTTCAAATATTTGCCAATAGGATTTTCACGGCTAAAAAAACGGGTTTTTACTCCTTTGCCTATGATACAAACCTGCTCGCCATATTGTAGTTGTTTTTCGTTAAACATACTGCCTTCTGCCAGGAAGAAATTTTGAATTTCAAAATATGCCGGTTCTACTCCAACCAGTTTGGCTGACCGACGTATGCCATTTTGGATAATATTGGTTTCAAGCAGTATTTCAGGGCTCACTTTCTTGATGTTAGGAATAATAGTACGAATGTTGTTTACATCTGCAATCGAAAGACCCGGTGAAAATTTCTTTTTTTCTTTTCCTTTTATTTCTTCTTTAATATCTTTCTCTGATTGCTCAATAATAGGAGCTATGACAATATTATTAACCCCTACCAGCTTAATCTGCTCCATAATCTCTTGCTGGGCTCCATTACCAACAGCCAGCATGGCAATTACTGCTGATACCCCGAAAATAATACCTAATGCAGTAAGTACAGCCCGGAGTTTATTTGACAAGATTGCATCAAATGCAATCTGCAAGTTGAATAAATATCGTTGCATCATAGAATTTGGAAAGTAAGTACATAGTCCGCCAGTATTCTGACAGGAATGATTTTTCTGATTATGACAATAAATTCGGTAGTGTTAAAAGCTATTTTTGGGCAGTAACTTTCTTAGGATTCGGCAACAAAATAATCTTTTGTTTGTCGGCTTCTTGGGGTACAGAAAGATACACTTCTTCATTTTCAGACAATCCTTCGGTGATGACTACCTCATTTTCATTGCTTTGGGCTGTACGAACTTGCTTTTTCAGGAAACTGGTTCCTTCTTTTTTATAGACATAGGTAAGGCTGTCGCCTTGGGTATGCAGACACTCGAGCGGGATATGCAATACATTTTTGATGACACCTGCTACAATATTATTGCTGGTAGTCATTGCCGGACGTAAAATGGTATCTTTCTCGTTTACCTGGATTTTTACTTCAAAAACTTTGGCATCTGAATTAGGACGTTGCTCTCCTACATTGGCTACGGCGATTACCACACCACTTAGTTTCTTTTCAGGAAAAGCATCCAAGCCTATTTTTACCAGCTGATCTTTTTTGATTTTGCGAATATCTACCTCATTTACGTAGGTTTTAGAAATCATGATGCTCATGTCAGGTAAGGTGGCTACACTGGGGTCTCCAGCCCAGATTTGTGAACCAACCACTTTTTTTCTTCCGTCCCAGTCTTTCTCATAAATTACCATACCAGATTCGGGAGCTGTAATAGTAAAAGTTTGACTTAAACTTGTCAGCCGGTTTAATTTTTCCTTTACCTGACTCAAGGATACCGATACTTCGTTCATTTTGGCAATTGCCTGATTGCGTTTAAGACGATAGTTTTCTTTAGACTGAAGTAATTTGCGTTTGGCTTTCTCCAGTTCAATTTCTGCCTGACGTATGGTGGCAGGAGGTTCATATTTTGACTGCTCTACTACGATTTCTTTTTCTTTTACAGCAAAATTTTCATTGTTTATTTCATCCCGGGCAGAACGCAAATTAAGGGCTGTATCTAATTGATTTTGAGTAAACTGAGCTTCTGCTTTTTGTAGTTCGGCTGAGGCATCTTTGAGTTTGTTGCCAATTTCGGTTTCATCGAGCCGGGCTACATAATCCCCTTTTTTTACCACAGTCCCTTCCGGAACGAGGTCTGAGATTTTTACCTGCCAGATTTGTACTGAAATCAAACCGCCCGGACCCATAATACGAACAGAATTTTTAGCTTCCAGCTCACCAGAAGCACTAACAGCTATCTCAAAGTCACTTTTTTTAACAGGTACAATCAGATTGGTTTCTTTGTTTTGATTACCACGTAAAATAAAAAAGCCAGTTAAACCAGCAATAATTACCAAACCGGCAATCAGAAAGGGTAAGCGTTTTTTCATGAGGAATTAGGTAGAAAGTGTAAGTTTTTAATATAACAACTAAAAAATTAGTTTATTGTAAGTAACATTAAAAAATTAATGTTGTGTATAAGAGATGCAGTTTTTAAGCGAATGTTACAATATATAAAGATAAATTTACTACGATTTTTTTCGTATATCCTTTTAATGTACGAAAAAAATCGTAGGTTCTTTTAAAGAACTCAGACATTGACTCACTTGATGAGTTATTGTACTGCAAAACCAGGTTTAGGGGTGGGAATTTTAAAGTCAGGTTTTTTGCGTTTGAGTAATTCAGTGTGTTCTTTAATAATTGTATTATACTCATGGAGAAATCCTTCGTAACTGCCTCTCAGTGAAAGAGTATGAAGATCAGCATTTTTAATTTCAGTAAGTTGTGTAAACATCTGACTGCTGCTATCGGCACCAGGTACTGATGCTGTAAGTCTGGGTAAGTTGTCTATGACCTTAGTAACAAGTTTATCATAGTTGTCAATAGTAGAATCTGATAATGTTGACTGGGTATAATATTGGGTGGGTATGAAATGAACAAGATTTTTGAGTGAGTCGGCAAGAGGTTTGTTAAAAGTTGGAGATTTTTCTACTTCTTCAATTAAATAAGCAGCATCGGTAATTACTTTTTTTTCGGTAGTGCTTAATATTTTCCAGTTTGCATCAATGCTGTCTTCCAGCACTGCAAGCCGGGTAGTAAGTGAGTCAGCAAGTATTTGAGCTTTTTTAGGGTCTTCGCAAGAGGTTAACGAAAGCAAAAGCAGGCAGAAAGCAGAAGAAAGCAAAAATTTATTCATAAGAAATAAGGTTTCCGGTTTAGCAGTAAAATTGTATTCAAAAAACTTAAAAATGATATTTTTATTTTATTTTGGAATAAAAATATGGAAACCTTTTTCTTTGAACATAACAAAAATGTACTTGCATACTGTTGTTGGGGCAGAGGCAGCAAAATAATGCTGGCGTTTCATGGATTTGGACAGAATAAGGAAGTATTCCGAAACCTGGCTAAAGTGCTTGAAAATGAATATACTTTTTACAGTTTTGATCTTTTTTTTCATGGAGAAAGCCATAGAAATAGAAAAAATCAACCAATTTCTAAAGAGGAGTGGCAAACTCTGCTGACAGCTTTTCTGGAAGAAAGAAATATAGAATACTTTTCTCTTACAGGATATAGTATAGGTGGAAAATTTGTGCTGGCAACTCTGGAGGCATTTCCTGACAAGGTAAAAGAATTAATATTGATAGCTCCGGATGGTGTAAAAACAAGTTTATGGTACAGTCTGGCTACTTATCCGGGCTGGACACAGCAGTTATTTAAAACATTGGTTTTTTATCCGAAGCATTTTCAGCGTTTTGCCGGTTTTTTACAAAGTATTCGTCTGGTAGATAAAAGCCTTGTAAAATTTGCAGGGAGTCAGCTCAGAACTCGTGAGCAACGCCTGAGAGTGTATTATAGCTGGCTCATATTTAAGGAATTACATTTTGAGATGAGAAAAATCGGAGAGATTCTTAACAACAGACAAATTCCGTTATTAATGTATTTAGGCAAGTATGACCGGATGATGAGAGAAAATAATATGCAGATTTTATTGAGTAAAGTAAAAAATCATAAATTATACATATTAGATTGTGGACATAATACTCTGATTGAACATGTTGCCAAAAACTTTAAAGAGAAATGAATATTAAGAGGAGATACAGAAAATAATTTTTTCGGTATCTCCTCTTTTACTAATAAGTATATTATTCAGCCATTCCCATTCTGTCGAGGATGAAGGCATATTGCAGAGCTTCTTCTTTCAGTGAATCAAATCTCCCGGAAGCACCACCATGACCAGCTCCCATATTAATTTTAAGCAATACGAGATTGTTATCCGTTTTTAGCTCTCTGAGTTTGGCTACATATTTAGCAGGTTCATGAAACGATACCTGCGAATCGTTGATCCCACCAGTTGCCAGAATGTTCGGATAATTTTTCTTTTCTATATTATCATAAGGAGAATAAGAAATCATATAATCATAGTATTTTTTCTCTTTTGGATTGCCCCATTGTTCCCATTCCTGAGTAGTGAGAGGCAAGGTTTCATCAAGCATGGTATTGATAACATCTACAAATGGTACCTCGGCAATTACTACTTTAAACAAATCAGGACGCATATTGGTAACAGCACCCATCAGTAAGCCTCCGGCACTGCCACCATTGATAGCAAGCTTATCAGGAGACGTATATTTTTCCTTTATCAGATGTTCAGCACAGGCAATAAAGTCAGTAAACGTATTCTTTTTGTTCAACATTTTGCCTGCTTCATACCATTCTTCGCCCAAATCGCCACTTCCCCTGATATGAGCTATGGCATATACAAATCCTCTAGCCAGCAAACTTGGTATCCTGATACTGAAACGTGGGTCGGTAGTAGCTCCGTAAGAACCATACCCATATAAAAGTGTAGGATTTTTACCATTAAGTTCTAGCCCCTTTTTATAAACCAGCGAAATCGGTACTTCTACGCCATCAGTAGCTTTGGCAAATATTCGTTTTACTTCATACTCATCCGGATTAAATCCACCGGGTACTTCCTGTACTTTTAGGGTTTTGCTTTTTATAGAAGTAAAATCATACTCATAGACGGTAGTTGGGCGATTGAGTGAGGTATAGGTATATCGCATGGTTGCTGAAGTATATTCAGGCGTATAACTAGGATAAACTGTATAAGTAGGCTCCTCAAATTTTACAAAATTGCTTTTACCATTTGCTAAATCCAGTACCCTTATTTTCAGTAAACCGTTATTTCTCTCTGAAACCACAAGATATTTTTCAAAAACGTCTATACCTTCTATTTTTGTTTTGGCATCATAAGGAATCACTTCTTTCCATGCTTTACGGTCTTCATAACCTTTAAGAGGAGCTTCGAGCAACTGATAATTTTTATGGTCGTTGTCTTTCAGGGTAATATAAAATCTGTCTTTGTGATGATTTACTTCGTATTGGACATCTTTAGTTCTTGGGAAAAATACTTTTAAAGCATCATCTGGTTTATCAGCCGACATAAATCGTGTTTCAGATGAGGTAAAACTTTCAGAAGAAATAAATATATAATCTTCGGTTTTGGATTTGCCTATGCCTACATTAAAGAGTTCGTCTTTTTCTTCATAGATAAGCTTGTCCCCTTTGATGGCTGTGCCTAACTCATGTTTATAAACTCTGTAAGGACGCAGGGCTTTATCGACTACAGTATAAAAAATGGTCTTGCTGTCATTTGCCCACACAAAATCTGTAATGTTTTTTAGCACATCAGGCAGGTCTTTTCCGGTACTCAAGTCTTTGAAATGCAAATCAAATTCCATGTAAGAACCTGTATAATTAAATGAATAAGCCATTGTTTTATTGTCTTTGGCAACATCAATACTGGCAAGCTGAAAGTAGTCTTTTCCTTCTGCCATCAGGTTTTCATCTATCAAAAGTTCTTCGGGTGCAGTAAGGCTACCTTTTCGGCGAAAGTGTTTGGCATATTGCTTATCTTTTTCAGTACGGTTAAAATAGTAATAACCATTATCAAGTACAGGCACAGTTTCGTCATCTTCTTTCACCCTGCTTTTCATTTCCTGAAACAGTTTGTCTTGCAAAGCAAGAGTATGCTTCATGACAGTATCGGCATAGTGATTCTCGGCTTCCAGATATTTAAGCACTTCCGGATCTTTCTTGTCTTTGAGCCAGGCATAATTATCTGTTCTTTTATTGCCATGCTCAGTAAATTCTGTTGGTTTTTTGGCTGCTACTGGCGGAGCCGGATAATCGTTTTGCATTGTAATTGGATGGGTTTGGGTAGTAGTATCTGCAGATTGCTGACAGGATGCAAGCAACAATACTATTAGAATGCTGCTTAAAGAAATATATTTCATAGATTTTTTGGTTTTGACTTTGGTACGTTTTGCAAAATACAACACACCGTCAAATCTGCAAGCAGATTGGGGTGAACGGGAAAATAAAGTATGAGTATCTTAATAAAACAAAGCTTTTTGTCTAATCAATTTAGATATAAACTTACTTTGAGAATATATAATCTGACAAGGATATCTAAAATTTATTTTTATATTTCAGTACTAAAGGCAATTATGGCTTGAGAAGTTTGTCTTTTACACAATTTTTTCCCTACATTGCAGTTAAAGATTTAATTTTTTTGTGTCCCATTATACAATTTTTTTATTTTTATTACATTCTCTTAATTGAAGAAAAGAGTTATGAATTTATTATCCCTTTTTAAACTTTGACTTTCTTATTGCCTCTAAAAGTTAAAACTCTTTCAAACCTCTTTAATTATTCCACCCCATTTTAGTTCAAATTTTATACTTTTTGTATTGGCTTTAAGAGCTAATTTTAGTGTCTATTATGCTTATTTCTCAAAAAACGAAGATAGAGGGTCTATCCTCTGTTAAAGGTTTTTCCAGTCTAAGAGTTTTATTTTATCACTTGAGTTTGTCGTTTTTCAGGGGGAGTACAGGATTTGATAATAAAACAGGACTAATGGTTTTTTCTGAAAATTACCCTTTCTGGTTATATCTGTTAGGGGAATTTCGGGTGGGTGTGAACGTGTTCTTTTTTGTGAGTGGTTATTTGATACATGCTCTTTATGCAAAAAAGATTTTTGATATCAGATATGCATCATTTTTTGTGAAAAAGCGACTTCTCCGATTGTTGCCTCCTTATTATGTGTCAATTCTGGTATCAGTAGCAGGATTATTAATATTGGGAGGAAGTATTGGTTTTAAGGACATATTGTGGCATATATTATGTATCCACAACTTTTTTAATGAAACAAGTTTTACTATTCAGGCTGTGTATTGGTTTGTTGCGGTAGAAATACAGATATGTATTATTTATACTTTGTATAGGTTTTTTATTCAGCAATTTTTTTCAGCCTTTTCAGTAAAGCATTTTTTTATAGCTTCACTTATAGTATCAGTAGGGCTAAAATTGTTTTTCTATTTTTCAGAAAATGATTTAACACAACTTAAACTGGAATCTATTGATAATACTCTGATGAGATTGCCGGACTGGATTATTGGAGCAGTAGCTTATGAATATCGATACAAAATAGCAAATCTAAGGTTTAAGGGGCTGATAAGTGCTTTACTGATAGGTACTTCACTTTGCTTGAGTCAATACTTTGTTTTTAATTATTTTCTTTCGGATTTGTGTCATGCTTTGGCTTTTTGTCTGATTATCCCGGTTATTATCCAAAAGAAACTGAATTTTCCGATTCTCAATTTTATAAATAAAATGTCTTTTACTTTTTATTTATATCATTTTATGATTTATTCTATCTGGGATGTATTCTGGACTAAATCTTTGCATCTTGAAAGGTTGCCGGGAAATGAAAGACTTTTTATCATACTGACAGGCATTCCTGTAACCCTGCTGTCTAGTTATCTGTTATATCAGTTTATTGAGATTCCGATAAAAGCTTATTTTGCCAGATATACTCAGCAAGAGGGAAATCGTTGAGTGAGAAAATAACCTTGACTCCTTTGATTCAGGTATTATTTAATTCTTTTTCAAAACAGATACTATTTTCAATACCTGCATATTGTCCGTAGTTGGGTATGACTTTGTAGCCGTTTTTCTGGTACAGTTGCACAGCATCAGGTTGTCTTTTGCCGGTCTCCAAAACACACTTGTTATAAGATAATTCTGATGCCCATTTTTCCAGTTCTTTCAGAACCAAACTGGCAATTCCCTTACCTCGTTTGTCAGGCAAGGTGAACATTCTTTTCACTTCCACGATGTTGGCATTATACTCTTTAATTGCACCACAGGCTACCGGGCTTTCATTTTCATAAGCTACCACCACATGCTTTATATTATCAGTTTTATTAAACTGGTTATAAAAAGCATGTTCTGCTCCGTCAATTTCTGCCAGAGCAGTATCAAGTTGTTTTATGAGAGTTATAAAATCCTGATTATCAGAAGAGGTTCTTACTAGGTTCATGTTAAATCAATACAATTGTTTTTTAGAAGAGACTTACCAGTTTATCAAAGGTAAGCAGGGTAAAAACTGGCTTCCCATCAGGGGCATAGTTAGGTTTTCGGGTCAGAAATAGTTGTTTGATGAGCATATCATGCTCCTGATCAGATAAAAAGGTCCCTGCTTTTACAGACGACTTTCTGGCAAGTGAGCGGGCAATATTCTCTTTACTGTCTAATTTCAGATGAGCCTGATTCCATTTATATTGTTCAAGTAAACCTTCCAGCATTTGTTTTTCTGTTCCTGGTGTTACTTCGGGCGGAATCCCATTGACAGCAATATTGGTTTTTCCGATTTGAGTAAAAGAAAAACCCAGTAATCCTATTTCTTCTTCGATTTCAGTAAGTAATTCATAATCTGAACTATTGAGTTCAATCGTTACCGGAAACAAAAGTTGTTGTGAACCACCAGTGAGATTACGCATTTTTTCGATAAATCTTTCGAATAAAATTCTTTCTGAAGCAAGCTGTCTGTCTATCAGCATCATACCAGTTTTGGTTTGCATCACTAAAAATCGGTTATGAATGGCAAAAATCTCAGGAGATTCTTCTTCAAAGTAGTTATCCGACTCCGATTTTTCACCGATGGTATTGATTTTACTTGAGAATGTAATTTCTTCCGCCACTGGTTCGGTAGTCTGTATTACGCCTTCATTTTCTTTAAAAAAAGCCTCCTGAAAATCAGCGTATAATTTCTGCCAGTTTTGTTGATTAGATTTTTCTAAAGGTGTTTTCTGTGGGTAAGAAACAGGCTGAGAAGGAGTAGTCGGTTTGTTTTTAGGTAATAAAAAATCATCAAAATTGACTTTTACCTCAAAATCCAGTGAAGGCATCAGGTTATTGGTTCCCAGAGCTTTTCGTACAGCCGCAGCTACAATGGCATACACAGCCCGTTCATCATCAAATTTAATCTCGGTTTTGGTAGGGTGGACATTAATGTCTATATGTACCGGATTGATTTCGATAAAAAGTACATAAAAAGGAAATGCATCTTCAGGAACCAGACTCTCATAAGCACTCATCACAGCATGATGCAAATAATGATGTCTTATAAAACGATTATTTACGAAAAAAAACTGCTCCCCACGTGTTTTTTTTGAAAACTCCGGCTTTCCTACATATCCATGAATGCTAATAAAGGGAGTGTCTTCCTGACAGGCAGCCAGTTGCTCACGATAGGTTTTACCAAAAAGGGCTACAATCCGGTGGCTGAGTTTCCCGGGAGTAAGTTTATAGATTTCGGTGTCGTTATGAATGAGCGAAAAACCCTTTTCAGGATAAGAAAGAGCAATACGATGAAACTCGTCAATAATATGACGCATCTCAACAGCATTGGATTTTAGAAAATTTCGTCTAGCCGGAACGTTAAAAAAAAGATTTCTTACACAAAGATTTGTCCCAACCGGACATGTAATAGCTTCCTGCACTTTTGTATGAGAGCCTTCTATTTTAATAATAGTACCCAATTCTTCACCTTCCCGGCGAGTCTTCATTTCTACCTGAGCTACAGCAGCAATAGAAGCCAGAGCTTCTCCTCTGAAACCCATTGTACGGATACTGAATAAATCGTCGGTAGTTTTGATTTTAGAAGTAGCATGTCTTTCAAAACTCATCCGGGCATCGGTTTCTGACATACCTGTGCCATTATCAATTACCTGAATAAGTGTTTTACCTGCTTCTTTTACTACCAGCTGAATTTGTATAGCCCCTGCATCTACGGCGTTTTCCATCAGTTCTTTTACTACAGATGCCGGGCGTTGAACTACTTCCCCGGCAGCTATCTGGTTAGCAAGACTGTCGGGTAAAAGTTGAATAATGTCTTTCACAGGAAACCGAAGGAGAGTTTGAAAAATAGGGTTGAAAGTTATGAATTTTTTCGATGTGAAAACAGAAATTTGTAATCTGATTTCAAACATTTAGCTTTACAGCCTTTTCGGAATTTATCCGAAGTTTGTGCTTCTTTTTTGTATTTTATTTTCATGAAAAACGTACCTCTTAACGATTTACATATCCGCCTTGGTGGGAAAATGGTTCCTTTTGCCGGATTTAACATGCCTGTTCGCTATAGTTCTGATTTGGATGAACACCATACCGTGAGAAATGGAGTAGGTGTATTTGATGTGTCACACATGGGAGAATTTAGAATTTATGGCGAAAAATCTCTTGACTTGCTACAAAAAGTAACTTCTAATGATGTATCTAAGCTCACAGATGGTAAGGTGCAGTATTCTTGTCTGCCTAATGCTGAAGGGGGTATTGTGGATGATTTGCTGGTGTATCGGTTGAAAGAAAACCATTATTATCTGGTAGTGAATGCTTCTAATATTGAAAAAGACTGGAACTGGATTAAAAGCCATAATACTGAAGGAGTAACTATGGAAAATGTATCTGATGAAACCAGTCTTTTTGCTGTGCAAGGTCCTAAAGCCATTGATACCCTTCAAAAGCTTACTGACCTCGACCTGAAATCTATGGAATATTATAGTTTTAAGGTAGGAACTGTTGCCGGAGTAGAAAATATTGCTGTATCAGCTACAGGCTATACCGGAGCCGGCGGATTTGAATTGTACCTGCAAAATGAAGATGCCGAAAAAATATGGAATGCTATTTTTGAAGCTGGTGCTGAATTTGGAATTAAACCAATTGGACTGGGAGCCAGAGATACACTGCGTCTTGAAAAAGGTTTTTGTTTGTATGGCAACGACATTGATGATGTTACTTCACCGATAGAAGCCGGACTGGGCTGGATAACTAAATTCAATAAAAAATTTATTAACTCTGAAAATCTGCTGAAACAAAAAGAACAGGGCGTAAAACGTAAGTTGGTTGGCTTTATAATGCAGGAACGGGCTATCCCTCGTAGTCATTATGAAATTATAAATGCTGCCGGAGAAAAAATAGGAGAAGTTACTTCAGGCACACAATCACCTACACTCGGAATTGGTTTAGGAATGGGTTATGTACAAACTGCTTATAGCCAGCCGGATACTGAGATTTTTATCAACATCCGTAATAAAGCTGTTCCTGCTAAAGTAGTGAAATTGCCTTTTGTGAAATAAGATTTTTATGAAAACCTTAATAACAAACGCCCTACTGGTTTGCAGCAGGGCGTTTGTTATTTTATTTTTTACTCAATTAGCCAAGTAAAAGCATTTTTAAAATACCTATTTGCATAATCAGACCAATCTAAATCATTGAAACCAAATTGTGTTAATTGTCTTTGCGGTGAACCGGGAGATGGAATGGCTACTACTTTTACCTGAATGTTATTAACCAGATATACTTTTGCAACAGGGTTATTGATTTGATTATTATTTCCTCCAATTTGAGTAAGAAAATCAGATTGGAGCTTTGCACTTAGATTATTGTCTAACTTTCCTAAAGGGTTGCTATCAATACAAATTACTTGTTTTTCCAAGATACTGAGCACCCCTTTTGAAGTACACAAAATTTTGTGTACCCCTTTTTTTATTAATTTTTGAATGCCATCCCGGTTATAAACTCTTTGAATTAATTTACTATCCTCAGAACTATAATCATGTCTTACACAAGATGATATTATGTCTGAAATAGCAATTTGCCTGTCAGTTAAACTTTGTAAAATTACATCTGGAACAGGAGGTAATACGATTGTATCATCAATATAGGTACTATATAAGTTCCAAAATGTACTGCTACTACTTCCATAAAAAAATCTAATACTTCCTTTCTTTTGTCTATCTTGTTGTTTCTTCTCATTGTCTTGGTCAGTACATTCATACACTGGAAAACTCCCCAAAATTAATTTGGTTGCATTATTAATCTCTCCTTGTTGAAGGTAAGGATGTGTTTCTATTTCACTTAATGGCATGATCTCAAAGATTAGTATAAGTCAGTATATGAAATCTTGAATTAATAAAAAATATAACTTACTAAAAGACTGTTACTTCTTCGGTACTACTATTTTAGTAGGAGGGGTACGGCTTTCTTCAATACCCAAACCTTTTTCTTTTACCTTTTTGGCAACCTCCGATTGTTTGCCTGCTATCATGTATTCAGCACTTTCGGTTACATATTCTGTACGCAGGTCATTTACCAGAGCCTTGAGTTTGGTAATTCGGGTAGCTGTTTTTTCGGCATAATTGCGATTGGCGATATATACAATGCCTAAAAAAGTAAGGTAAAGAATATAAGGAATATAGCGTACAGGTAATCCCTGGTCAAAGAAAATATCTAACCGAATATATTTTTCAATCAAAGCAAAAACACTCCTGTTGCCAGTATTTTGGTTTGGGGAGAGCGGTTTTATTTTTGGCTTATTTTTATAGGTATTTACTGGCATTAGGAATTAAAAATTAGGCATCTGTTTATACAAATTTACAGAATCTGTCTATTTTGTCATTAGTTATTCTTATATTTTTTCGGCAACTCTGAGTTTAGCACTTCTTGCTCGTGGATTCTGCAAGATTTCTTCATCTGAAGGAATGATAATTTTACGGTTTACAGGCTCAAACGGAACCAGCAAATTGCCATACAAATCTTTCTCAGCTTCACCCGAAAATTTTCCTTTTTGCATAAAATTTTTCACAATACGGTCTTCCAGCGAATGATAAGACATAATTACCAGTCTGCCAGCTGGTTTAAAAATGTCAATGGTTTGCAAAAGCATTTCTTCGAGAGCTTTCAGTTCATCATTTACTTCTATCCTGAGAGCCTGAAAAACCTGAGCAAAATATTTGTTTTCTTTGCCACGGGGAGCAAATTTTCGCAGAATGTTTTTGAGTTCTTCGGTCGTATTTATTTTTTGCTGAATCCGTTCTCTTACGATGGCGTTGGCAATAGTTTTGGCATTTGTGACTTCGCCATACATTCCAAAAATCTTGTGAAGTTCTGATTCACTGTATTCATTGATTACATATTTGGCAGACTTTTCAGTATTTCTATCCATTCGCATGTCTAAATCAGCCTGAAATCGGGTAGAGAAGCCTCGTTCACCAGAGTCAATCTGATGAGATGAAATGCCTAAATCTGCCATTAATCCATCAATTTTGGTAATGCCATATAGCTTAAGGAAACGCTTCAGATACCTGAAATTAGCATGAATCAGCTGAAAATTGGCAGAGTTATTTTGAATAGCTTTATTTTGATTGCTCATAGCTTCTTCATCCTGATCAAAAGCAAATAGTTTACCAGTGGTTAGTTTTTCCAAAATAGCCTTGCTATGACCACCTCCACCAAAAGTTACATCTACATATATCCCTTCAGGCTTAATTTCCAGTCCTTCTATACATTCGGCAAGCATAACGGGTACGTGGTAGGCAATTTCTGACATAATTTTAGTGGTTTCTGTAAAATACAAATCTGCTTTTTTCAAGATTGTTACAAAAGTAGGCAATCTGTCAGAAATTAGCCTACTCAAACCTTGTTGAATGAAATTTGTGAGTTGATAATTTTTATATATTTTTACTTTAAAAGAAATTACAAATGGGCTTTAAAAAACCTGACGTACAGAACCGCCGCCCCGAAGATACACCTGATCCAAAGAAGAAACCAGAACAGGCTTTTCATTTTGGCACAGGTAATCCTGTTTCAAAAGAACTGGGTTTCGGTACCAAACTCAATGAAGAAGTCCGCCTGATTAATCCGGACGGAAGTTTTAATGTAAAACGCATTGGCAGACGAGTATTTCACCCGTACCATGCCCTGATTACCATGCCCTGGCACAAGTTTATGCTGCTTGTGTTTTTGTCATATCTGGCAGTAAATGCTTTTTTTACATCACTCTACATGCTGATAGGCGTAGAGCAACTCACAGACATAAAACCCAACCACAGCTTTCTAGAAAAATTTTGTGAGATTTTTTATTTCAGTTGTCAGACCTTCACTTCAGTTGGATACGGTAGAATAAATCCCATAGGTATTGCGTCAGGCATTGTTTCGTCTATTGAGGCACTGGTCGGATTGCTGGCACTGGCTCTTGCTACAGGTTTGATATTTGCCAGATTTACCCGTCCTGAAGCCAAACTGATTTTCAGTAAGAATGCCATCGTTGCCCCTTACCGTGAAGGCAGAGCTTTGATGTTTAAGTTTGCCAATGCTCGTTCTAATCAGCTTATTGAAGTAGAAGTACAACTGACACTGGCTATTCTGGTAGAAGAAAATGAAAAACTTGTCAGAAAATTTTACCCTCTTCCTTTGGAAAATAATAAAGTAAATATGTTTCCCTTGAGTTGGACGATTGTACATCCAATAAACGAAGTGAGTCCGCTGGCATCTTTTATGTCTGAAAAAGACATGCAAAGCAACGGACTTGAGGTCTTGATCAATATCAAAGCTTTTGACGATTCTTTTGCTCAGACCGTTTACAGTCGTTATTCCTACAAATCTGAAGAGATAGTGTGGGGAGCTAAATTTCCAACTATTTTTTATCCTGAAAACGGTACTGTTGTCTTTGACCTGAGTCGTATGGACGAATTTTTACCTGCCGAACTGCCTCATACTGCCAAATCAGTACAAATAAATGAAGATGCAAAGACTGGATGATTAATCTAACCTCTTTACTTGTATGAATCCTTTGATTGAAACCTGGTACATCAGCAACAGGATAAATCTTTATTTGCTGGAGGCTATTGCTGAAGAAAATCTAAAGGATGTTTCATCTTCAAAAGGTAGAAATGTAGGAGAGCAATTTGCTCATATACATAATGTTAGGTTGATGTGGCTTCAGCAAGGATATCCCGAAGCAGCTACTGAAATAAATAAGATAGAAAAAGAAAATATTACTAAGACTATTTTACAGGAATCACTTTCCAGGAGTGCCGAAGCTATTGCCAAACTCATTGAAAAAGGTATCGAAGATGGTAAAATAAAAGGCTTTAAACCTCATCCTACCGCTTTTTTAGGTTATATTATCTCACATGAATCACATCATCGTGGGCAATTGATTCTGGCACTCAAACAATCAGGTCATCCTATCGACAAAAAAATAGCTTTTGGATTGTGGGAATGGGGAACTCGTTAAATACTTTTCCTTTGTCTGCTGTCAGAAATGGTATTTATATCCAGGTTGATTGCATTTAAAAATACAATTTTACAAATATCAATCTTTGAAAAGTACAATTTGTCTTAAAATATATATTTTTAAAGAGCTTGATTTCTTAAATTAATCGAAATTTCAGGTTCAGTTGTCTTTAAATTGATTTTTTAAAGGATAGTAATTTTTAAATACTCAATAAGTTGAGTTCCGTTATGTAAAAATTGTATTTTTTCAATCTATTTCATTGTACTTTTTTATGCGTTCAACCTGATTTATATCTAAATTTGCCATTTTTTCAGATTAAAGAAACAATACAACATCATGTCTTTTTACAGTAAAGATTTTAAACTCGGCATATTAGGTGGCGGACAACTGGGGCGTATGCTTTTGCAGGCGGGCATAGACCTTAATTTATATACCAAAATATTAGATGGTGACCCTGATGCTCCCTGCAAATATTTGGCTCATGAGTTTGTCTTGGGGAAACTTACTGATTTTCAGGCGGTCTATGATTTTGGTAAAGACTGTGATGTAATTACCATAGAAATAGAAAATGTAAATACCGAAGCTCTAAAAAAGTTGCAGGCAGAAGGCAAAAAAGTATTTCCACAGCCCGAGATTATAGAGCTGATACAGGATAAACGTCGTCAAAAAACATTTTATAAAGAAAATAACATTCCCACTGCTGATTTTGTACTGATAGATGATGCTTCACAACTTGCTGGCTATGAGGATTTTTTGCCGGCTTTTCAGAAATTGGGAAAAGAAGGTTATGACGGAAAAGGAGTACAAAAGCTCATTACTGCCAAAGATTTTGAAAAAGCTTTTACTGCCCCAAGTCTTATTGAAAAAGCCATTGATTTTGAGAAAGAACTGGCAGTAATTGTTGCCCGTAACGCTACCGGAGAAATTGCATTTTTCCCGGCTGTAGAAATGGTTTTTCACCCTACCAAGCACCTTGTAGAATATTTGCTGGCTCCGGCTCAGGTATCAGAAGTAATTGCCAAACAAGCTGAAAAAGTGGCAGGCATGGTTGCCGAGAAACTAGGCATAGTAGGTTTGCTGGCAGTAGAAATGTTTTTGACGAAAGAAGGAGAAATACTTGTTAATGAAATAGCTCCACGTCCTCATAATTCGGGACATCAAACTATCAAAGCCAATTTTACTTCTCAGTTTGAGCAGCACCTGCGGGCTATATTAGGATTGCCTTTAGGAAGTACAGAAAGTAAAACTTATTCTGCTATGCTTAACCTGCTTGGCTCAGAGGGCTACGAGGGAGAAGCTATTTATGAAGGTATGACTGAAATACTTGCCATATCAGGAGTGTATCCACATTTATATGGTAAAAAATTTACCAAACCCTTCCGAAAAATGGGTCATATTACACTGATGGATGATAACCTGGAGAATCTGGATAAAAAAGTAAATTTTGTAAAAAGTAAAATTCGGGTTATTGCCAAAGAAGGCTTGCTGCAATTTTAATTGTTACACATAGTTGAAGTGCTTTATTAAAAGTAGAAATGGTTGCTTTTATTAAGTTTTTTTGTTTGTGAGGCATCACATAAAAGATTTTAAAACTGGCTTGTCAAAAGTATAATGAGATTTTTTTTTGTAATCAGCTTCTCTGTATTATTTTCTGTGAATCTTCTGGCTCAGAAAAAAGAATTACCCAAATTTTCATTTGGGTTTCATATTATGATGAGGGGCAAAGCCCAAACACCCGTAACGGTTCTTTTTGACAGTGTGGCTACTGAAAATGACGATGGTGGATTAGGCTCTCCACTCTTGTGTCTGTTTGCAGAAAGAGAAATTAAGAAGTTTCTTACCTTGAGAGCCGAGTTTAATTATATAGAGCAAACAAATTCAGGCTATCTCATTTATGATTTAAAAACAGGTCCACTTGGGTTCTATTATATAAAAGCTATCACTATACCATCTCCCTCTATTCAGATTCCCATCATGGCAACTCTGAAAATGCCCGGTTTCCCATATTTGAGTATTTTAGGCGGTTTTGATTCACACTTTCAGTTTAGAAAAAAAATAGAAGATTTTCCGTATAATTGGGACAAGTTTTATTCTCATCGGGCTACCGATGTGCTCAATGCTTTGCCCGAAACACCCAAAAGTTATGTACCATTCTGGATTTTTGGTGCGAGAATGGATGTATGGCGTTTTGCTTTTATAGCACGATACGAAAAAAGTACAGGTAACTCTTACACCCGAAATCTGGTAACTCCCGACAAATCATATCCTTTTTATACGCATCGTTATTATGCTAATTTTAGTCTGAGTTACAAGTTTTATAGCTTAAAAATCAAAAAGAAGAAAAACCCTGAAATTCTAAAACCAAGATAACTATGCTGATAAGAAAATTACTTTTTTTATCTTTTTTAGTATTTACTGCACTCAAATCTCAGGCTCAGGTAGCTATAAGCTATTACCAATCAGGCTTGTCTATGGTGGGTGTAAGTACCAATACTAATAAAAGAATATGGGGAGAATTACGTCTGGGAACAGACCTTAAGTTTGAAGATTTTTCGCCAGAGTTAGTAGGGGCTTTTAATTTTAAGAAAACTGAAACTGTAAAGTTATATGGAGGATTAGGGATTAGACTTAATGTTTATGAAGGAGTTTTACTTCCTCTAGGAATACAGATTTCACCTTTTCAGGATTTCAGAAACTTTGCTTTTCACATAGAAGTAGCCCCAATTATAACTCTCAGAGATGAATATGACAGCTATTTTAGGGGAAGTGTAGGTATCCGATATTTGTTTTTAAGAAAAAAAGAATGAGATTTTTTGATGCTTTTGAGCTTGTGCAAGCAGATTTTAATCAGTCTGATTTAAAAGTTGTACCGGGTGTTTAGACTTGGATAGTCTTGATACGGCTTTGTCAATTGAAATTGTTTCACAATACTTATCAAGCCTCTCTACACATTTTATTTCTTTAAATAGGCATAGAATCGATTTTAAAACAAAATTCAGAAACATATTTGTATCTGAGAGAAAGAAAGATTATCTTTGCAACCCAAAAATTTATTGAATTAATTCAAAGATGGCAAAGAAAAATACAGTAGCAGAATCTGAAGCTGTTGCTTATGAAACAACAAAAAAAGCTGAAGAAACTGCAATAGACACTGCTAAAAAGACTTCCGTATCTGTAGATAGTTTGGTAGAAAGTGCTACAAAGTTTTTTACTGATAAGAAAAACAGAAATTTCTTTCTGATAGCTTTAGGGGCAGTGGTAGTTTTGGTTGGAGCTTTTGTAGGATTTTCTATATGGAAAGGCAGCCAGAATGAAACTGCTCAGAAGTATATGTTCCCTTCAGTATTTTTACTGGAAAAAGATTCTCTTAAAACAGCCCTCAATGGAGATGGTGTAAATGATGGCTTGCTTACTATTGCTGATGATTATAGTATGACAGATGCTGGCAATCTTGCTAATTTTTATGCTGGTGTTGGTTTAATGAAACAAGGGAAATTTGATGAGGCTATTGAACGTCTTAAAAAATTCAGTTCTTCTGATTTACTTGTACAAGCCCGTGCTTACGCTTTGATTGGAGATGCCTATCTCGAAAAAAATGAGCTTGATAATGCTGCTGATTACTATCAGAAAGCTGCTGCGTATAAATCTAATAAATTCTTTACTCCTCAATACTTGATGAAACTTGCATTGGTGCAGGAGAAGAAAAAAGATACAGAAGGAGCTATAAAAACATATACGGAGGTCATTGAGAAATACAGTGAATCTTCAGAAGTTTTCAACGCTAAGAAGTATAAATCTAAATTAGAAGGTTTGGCAGGAAAATAAAACCTTGATTTAGATAAAAAACTTTTTGCCAAACCTCAAAGGATAGAGCCAGTTGCTTTATCCTTTTTTATTTATTACTGAAAATAAAAGCTTTTAAAATATGGCATCTACACTCAAAAACCTAAGTGAATACTCTGAAAAAAATCTTATTGATATTGCTGATAAAACCTTTGCCATCATCGTTTCGGAATGGAATGATGCTGTAACTGAAAAATTGTTTGAAGGAGCTTATCAAACGCTAATTAAAGAAGGAGCTAAACCTCAGCATATCATTCGTAAAAATGTGCCAGGAAGTTATGAGTTGACTTTGGCTGCCCAGTGGATGGCTCAGTTAGGTAATATAGATGCAGTAATCTGCTTAGGTTGTGTAATTCAGGGAGAAACCCGTCATTTTGATTTTATCTGTCAGGCAGTAGCTCAGGGCATAACACAGGTAGCTCTTAAGTATGATAAGCCTGTCATTTTTGGAGTACTTACCCCTGACACACAGGAACAGGCACTGGACAGGGCTGGTGGTAAACATGGAAATAAAGGTGATGAAGCAGCTATTGCTGCCATCAAGATGCTTGGATTTTGATTTTTTAAAAGAATGAATTTAACGATAACCGGCTACTCTACAGCATTATTTTCAACCTGGTATTTTATAGAAGAACTTGGTATTTTATTTGATGCAGGTGATGGACTGATAGCTGGACTGCTTCAAAAAAGCCGTAAAATCAAAAATGTATTTGTTTCTCATGCCGACAGAGACCACCTGACTGGGCTTTTGCAGTTAAATCAGTTGATAGCAGATACTTTTCCAGTATTTCATTATCCTCAGGATTGTACTTCATTTCCATACATGGATGAGTTTTTTAAAAGATTTGATCCACATCAGGTAGGTACTGTCTGGAAATCAGTTATTGACAAAGAACAAATAAGAATACAGGACGATATTGTAGTGGAGGCTATCAAAAACGGACACGTAGTAACGGATGAAAGCTTTGTAAAAAGCCTGAGTTATAAAGTATTTCAGCTTAAACGAAAGCTCAAACCTGAATACGCAAAGTTAAGTGGCAAAGAGATAAAAGAACTGATAGAAGCAAAAGGAAAAGAGAATGTTACGGATGAGATACGAACTAATTTAATTAGCTATTCGGGAGATACACCAGTGGAGGATTTTAGCAGATTTGACGGCTCAGAAGTGTTGATTCATGAAGCGACTTTTTTATCAAAACAGGATATAAAGCTTCAACCACACAAGCACCGACATAGCAGTCTGGAAGAAGTAATGGAAATGGTAGCAACTATACAAGTGGGTAAATTAATACTTGGACATTTTTCGTCGAGATATTCGGCAGAAGAAATTTGCCTGAAAATCAAAGAATTGTGTGAAAAGTATCATATCAAGATACCGGTTTATGCTGTGTTGCCGGGTGAGATAGTAAGAGATATATTGAATTTGCAACCAGTTAATCAGTAATCTGAAAACGTAATTTAATCCTATAAACACTAAACAATAACATCATAACTCCATGCAAGTCTGGAAATTCGGTGGCACTTCGGTTGGGAAACCCGAGCGGATGCACTCAATAGCAAATCTTATTACTAAGGATAAAAACCGTAAAATAGTAGTTTTGTCTGCTGTTTCGGGAACTACCAATACTCTTCTCGAAATCGGGGATTTGATTCGTACGGATAAGCCTAAAGCCTATGAGAAAATAGAAGAACTCTATGGGAAATACCGGGACTTTATTCAGAAGCTTTTTCGTACGATGAATGGATTGCATAAGGGAAAGGAAATAATAGACAGAGAGTTTGAATATATTCGTTCGCTGGCAGAAGCTCCTTTTGACGAAAAGGAAATCAAAGAACTGGTTGCTGAAGGTGAACTACTTTCAACACAGATGTTTCAGGCATACCTTGAAGAAGCTAATATTTCTTCAGCTTTGTTGCCGGCTCTGGATTATATGAGAATTGATGATGATGAAGAACCAGTACTTGATTATACAGAAGAATACCTGAGAGATGCTTTACAAAACAAATATCCTGAAGTCCCACTCTTTATTACACAGGGTTATATTTGTCGTAATCCTGCAGGGGAAGTAGATAATCTTAAAAGAGGTGGTAGTGATTATACTGCATCACTGGTGGGTGCTGCTATTCGTGCTGAAGAGGTACAGATTTGGACAGATATAGATGGCATGCATAACAATGACCCTCGGATTGTAAAAAGAACTTTTCCGGTTAGAGAGATTTCTTTTGAAGAAGCAGCCGAACTTGCTTATTTTGGAGCTAAAATATTGCATCCTACTTGCATTCGTCCTGCTCAGAAATATAATATCCCTGTCAGGTTGCTTAATACCATGGAACCTCAGGCTCCGGGTACTCTCATTACCAACAGTACCATCGAAAGAGATGTAAAAGCCATTGCTGCCAAAGATGGTATCACAGCTATCAACATACAGTCGAGTCGTATGCTGCTCGCTCATGGGTTTTTAAGAAAAGTATTTGAGGTTTTTGAAAAATATAAAACTTCGGTAGATATGATAACTACCTCTGAAGTAGCAGTTTCACTAACCATAGACAATCCTCTAAACCTGAATTATATCAAAGCAGAACTTGAAAAATTCAGCATAGTAGATATAGATAAAGACCAGACCATTATTTGTATTGTAGGAGACATGACTTTCAATAAAAATGGTATTGTTGCCAAAGTATTAAATGCTTTGTACGATATACCTGTAAGAATGGTAAGTTATGGTGGAAGTGAGCATAATACTTCTGTGTTGGTAGCTACTGAACATAAAGCCAGAGCTCTTAACCTGCTCAACGAAAGCCTTTTTGTTTTTGAAACAGTATCTTGACTCGAAACAATCTGTATATTATAACCCTGTGATAATAAAAACTCACAGGGTTTTTTCTTATAAAATCGCTAAAAAACAGTAAAAATCATTAATATAGCGTTTTAATTAAATTTATTAATCTGTTAATACATGCTTTCCCGCCGTAATTTTCTCGGACTATCTGCTACTTTGCCCTTTATTTCTGCTGGTTTTTCTTCTAACAAAGGCAGCAAACCAGTTGTAATTTCTACCTGGAATTTTGGAATTCAAGCCAATGAGTCTGCCTGGGAGATTCTGAAAAAAGGTGGAAGAGCTTTAGATGCCGTAGAAGCCGGAGCCAGAGTTCCGGAATCAGACCCCACTAATCAGAGTGTGGGCTTTGGGGGCTTGCCTGATCGTGATGGCAGAGTTACATTGGATGCCTGCATTATGGATGAATCAGGAAATTGTGGTTCTGTGGCTTTTCTGGAAAATATCATGCATCCTATTTCAGTTGCCCGGCTTGTGATGGAAAAAACACCTCACGTAATGCTGGTAGGTGAAGGGGCTTTGCAGTTTGCACTTGCCAACGGTTTTACTAAAGAAAAACTGATGACTCCTGAATCTGAAAAAGCCTATCAGGAATGGCTTAAGAAAGCTGAATATAAACCTGTTCCTAATATAGAAAACCGTAAACCGGGTGATGCCAAAGACCATGATACCATTGGTATGCTGGCTTTGGATGCGAATGGTAATCTTTCAGGAGCCTGTACTACCAGTGGGATGGCTTTTAAAATGAGAGGTCGGGTAGGTGATTCTCCTATTATCGGAGCTGGGTTATATGTAGATAATGAGATTGGTGCAGCTACTGCGACAGGGGTAGGAGAGGAGGTAATCAGAATAGTAGGTAGTCATTTGGTAGTGGAACTGATGCGTCAGGGCTTATCTCCTGAAAAGGCTTGCCGGACTGCTGTTGAACGTATTGTAAAGAAAAATGCAACCCGAGCCAAAACCTTGCAGGTAGGTTTTATTGCATTGAATAAAAATGGAGAATATGGTGGTTTTTGTCTGCAAAAAGGATTTCAGTATGCAGTGCAAACAGCTGATGACAAAAAATTGTTATTGGATGGCAAAAGCTACTTTTAAAATAATATTATAACACCAAAAATTCTATAATGAGACTTTACCCGATTGATAGTTATCACTTTTTGGCTATCAATTTGCTTTGGGTTATTTAATTATGCCAAAAATTCTGGTAATCAATAATTATCCTTTAGACCAGGTCTGGGAAGAAGTGAAAAGAGGAGAAAAACCTGATAATCACCTGATGGGAATTAATTATTTTCAGGAAAATGGATATGAACTGGAAATAATACCATTAAAATTTCATAAAAAACTTCAGAAATTGAGCACTTTTCTGTCCAGAATGCCCGTACCACTTGGGGATTTGGATGTAGAATGGTCTGTAATAAAAAAGCTAAAAACTGCTGATATCATTTATGCTGCCTGTCAGGAAAGTACCTGGCTTTTGTCGTACCTGCGGGCTATGGGTTTTATCAAAGTGCCAATTGTAGTAGTTGCCCATCATTTATTTTTACATGGCAGACTAAAAAATCTCAGAAAGTTTTTTCTGAAAATAGCCTTTTCCGGTACAGATGTTTTTCCGGCACTTACCTTGCAATCGGTTAATGAAATCAATCAACTAAGCAAAAATCCGGACAAATCGACACTACTTGTCTGGGGAACAGACCGTCATTTTTACCCTAACAACAATCCTGTTGGTAATCAGATACTTGCCGTGGGACGTACTGGCAGAGATTTTGAAACTTTTGGTAAGGGGGCATCTTTAACTGGTGTAGATTGCCAGATTATTTGTCTGGAAGAAAACGTTACAGATGCCTTCGATGATTTTGCTCCAAACGTCAAAGTAAGAATAGAATCTAGAAGCCAGTATATGCACTATAAAGAGCTAAATCCTATTATGGCAAATGCCCGAGCTTTGGCTATACCGGTTTATGTAACACAATCTTTGGTAGGACTTACAGGTATATTTGATGCAATAGGTATGGGTAAACCCTTATTGATGACCCGCCATCCGGCAATTGATATAGATATAGAAAAAGAAGGTTTTGGAATATGGATACCACCTTATGATGTGGAGGCATGGAAAGATGCTATTCTATGGATAACCAAAAATGAGGAGGCTGCTATAAAAATGGGACAAAAAGCCCGGTTGCTGGCAGAAAAATATAATTCTGAAAATTCAGCCCGACAACTTATGGATGTTTTTGAACGCTTACTAAACTCAAAAAAATCTTAAACTTCCTGTAATTTCATTTGTCGGAAACCCTTAACAGTAATGTAGAAATTGACTGCCAGACCCGGTAATACAGAGTAAATATTAAATAGTAACAGATTTTTTTCGATAGATAATTTCATTGTCAAAATTAAAACTATCTGAACAAGCAATGTAGCTGGAATAGTAAGCCAGGAGTCGTTTACCCAGGCTTTGGTTAGATTTAGATTAAAAATCGTACCTGAAATTTGGCTAATCAAGACACCTATCAGGCTCAAAAGAAGCTCTTCTCCTAAATTGGCATATTTATTACTCAAAACCAGTGTTATCAATTCTGGAGCAAACCTGACTATCAAAAACATTACTCCAAATATAGCAAGTGATAATCCAAATATTCCCCATACTGTCCGGCTAAAGATTTTCTTCATTACATGCTTCTCCTGACAACGTGCATACGCCGGCAATACAATATTAGAAATAATAGCATTGATAATAACAAATAGTACAGTTATCCGACTAAGAGCCCCAATATTGGCAGTTGCCTGAGGATTGCCGGAGTAAGTAGCCAGAAAAATCACAATCTGTCCCTGAAAACAGTAAAATAAGACAGGAAAAATAACTTTTTTGATGATGGCAAGAGTATCTTTATAGTCTTCAGCATTACGAGCAGCATGAAGGTTAACGTGTTGCTCTGATTTGAAATGCAGGTAAAAGTATTGAAAAATAGTCCCTGCCAGCGAAGCCAGTAAAGCAGTTTCTACATTAAAAAAAATAAGATAAAATACTCCCAATACTATCAACCTGACTACGGAGTTGCCAATCTGAGCATATTGTAATTTGCGAATTTGTGAGTGTAGCTGATAGACCCCTGTAAAATTGCTGTTAAGCAGGTAAAAATATAATTCTGTGCCCAAAATAATGGTAATCAAAATGATATTTAAAGTAGCTATCCCCTGATTAAAAAAAGTGTATGCCAGTACAGGTATAATGACAATACCCAAAAGAATGGCAGACAGATTTTTAATATAAAGATAAGTATTAAATAATTCTCCCAGACGTTCTTTATCCTGCCAAAACTTTCCACCTTTTGCAGACATAACACTGCTGCCCATTTCGGCAAGGGTATTGATGAAAGATTGCAGACTGTTGGCAAATACGAATATGGCAAAAGCATTTTTATCGAGGTTATGCAATATGATAATGCTGCTTGCAAATCCTGCAAGTTGTGCCATTACCTGTGCAGAAGCTATTCGGCTTACCATTTCTGTCAACTTTCTATATCGTTCTGTCAGCATCTGCAAAAGTCTTTAAATACCGTCAACAATTTTTTGATATAATTCTACATAGCTTTGGGCAACAGCTTCCCCCTGAAAACGCTTTCGGTTTTCTCTGCCATTTTCAATCAATATGTTTCTGAGATTGTCATTTTCAATAAGACTCACAATATCTTTTCGCATTACCTGTATATCAAAAGGATTGGTAAGTAAAGCAGCATTGCCAGCTACTTCTGGCATTGAGGATATATTACTTGTAATTACTGCCCTTTCTACACAGTTTGCCTCTACTATTGGCATACCAAATCCTTCCAGAGTAGAAATCAGTGTCACAATATCGGCAAGCTGATATTGTCTTACTACTTCTTCTTCACTCAACTCTTTGAGCGTTTCATAGTCAATTTTATATTGCTCTAAGACTTGTTTTTGTGAATCTGAAATAGTGCCAATAATTACCAGCTTGCATGGAATACCAGCTAATGCCTCTGCCAAACGGGGCAGATTTTTGTTGGGAGCTGTGCCAATTTGTAAAATTCTTGGATAGTCTTTATTGAATTCTTTAGATGAGGGTTTAAATGCCTCAGATACAAACACAGGTATTACAAAGATGTTTTCAGATGGAAAAGAAATGTACTGTAAAACATTGTCTTTTGTTGTCTGGGAAACTGTAGTAATATAACGACATTTGTGGACAGGGAGAGTGAGCCAGAAAAGTTTCAGGATAAAACGCTTCAACGAAGACGGATTTTCCATAAAACCCACATCATGAATAGTAAGAATGGTTTTTTGTTTTTTGAGTAGTATTGTTAAAAAATGCACATCGCCTGTTATATGATTTACATCACCTTGTCGAAATGCAGCTTCTATTACATTATAAAGCCTGGGAAAAAAGCCTTTGCTTGTAAATCTTGACAATATTACTATCGACTGTATTGAAACCGGAAGAAAACTTCGCAGTCTTCGAAAATAAGATTCTATACTAAAATTACCGGTTTTATGAGGTCGCCGGTGGAAAAATACAACTTTCATCTCATTTTTATCAGATTAATGTATCTGCATTTTGTTGAGCAAAATAACCTGATAATGGTATTTTTATTTACTGCTTTTTGATTTTTTACTCAATAATTGCTGGAATAAGTTTTTGGGAGCAGGTTCTTCTTCTACATATCCATAATAACTCCCATAATATCCATAACCATAACTGCCATAGTTATAATACCCATACCCATTCTGTACTTTTGCGTCATTTAACACAATATTAAAGCTCTTGTTGGCTTCTATCCGATATATTTCATCAAGTTTTGTAACATAGTCACGTTTGGTATAACCCTGACGAACTACAAAAAGTACTAAATCTGAAAACTTAATTAATTCGAATGCATCAGATACAAGACCGATAGGTGAAGTGTCTATCAGAATGTAATCATATTCCTGTTGTAACTCTTTCATCAGGAATGCCATCTTTTCATCCATCAAAATTTCAGCAGGATTAGGAGGTAATTCCCCTGATTGAATTACATCCAGAAATTCGTATTGAGATTTTTTGATGATTTGTTGTTTAGTAGCCTTACCAATCAAATAATGAGTGAGTCCTAATTCACTGCTTATACCAAAATCATCTTCGGGCAGAGGTTTTCGTAAGTCTACTTCCATGAGCAATACTTTTTTACCGCTCAAAGCCAGTACATACGCCATATTATTGGTACAAAAAGTCTTTCCTTCTCCACTAACCGTAGAAGTAACTAAAATAGTTTTTCGTTCCTTATTTCTTACTACATATTGAAGATTTGAACGCAATGAACGAAATGCTTCAGAAATAACAGATTTTGAATTGGGTGTTACTACTAAACGGGAAGGCTTTTCGTTGTGCCCAATAATCCCCAGAATAGGAATAGAAGTAAGTGATTCGAGTTGCTTACGATTGGCAATGGTATCGTTAAAATAATCTCTCACCAGAATCAGTACTATGGGTATGAATAACCCTATAATGATAGCAACCGAATAGTTATATTGGGATTGAGGATATATCTGCACTGCACCAGAGGCAGCATCTATTATTTTATGGTCAGGTACATTGGCAGCCTTAGCAATGCCTGCTTCTGCACGCTTTTTGAGAAGATAAATATAAGAATCTTCATTTAAAGAGAATTTTCTTTTGATACTCAGTAAATTACGTTCTGTGATTGGCAAGTGAGAAAGACCCTGTTCTGCCAGTGTAATTCTTTTGGTTAATTCTGTTTTAAGGAGATTTGTAGATTTAATAGCATTTGTAAGAATCTCTTTCATTGTATTGATTCTTGACTGTATTTTTTTGTCATGCTCAATCATGATGGGATTATCATTTGTAGCATATAGTTTTATACTATTTCTCTGAACATATAAAGTTCCCATTTCAGTAATCAGACTTACCAGTGATGGGTCATCTACTTTCGCCACAGATGGTGTAATTACATCAGAAAAATCATTTTTTTTGTCTATATACTCTTGCAGGTAGGCATAATATTTAAGTTGATCGTTCTGTAAATCCCGCTCATTTTTGAGTTTGTCAAGATTAATAGCCATCATACCGGCTTCAGATGATAAATCAAAAAATTTGTTGTCTGTCCGAAACCGTTGTAGTTTATCTTCTGCTATAAAAAGAGAGTCTGATATTGCATTCAGGTAACTATCTACAAAACGAATGGTATTATCAGCTATCTGATTTTTTTCCTGAAGACTGTTTTCTACATAGACCTGACAAAGTTTGTTAAGAAAAGCTATTCCTTTAGAAGGATTGGTAGTTTCCAGACTTAAATCTACGATTGATGAATTTTTTCCGAGAGTTCTTACCTGTACAGCACCTGCATAACCGGCAGCCAATTCTCCTGTTGAATGAAATTTGAATGTATAACTGCCCGAAATATTTTCCATGTCAGGTCGCTTCACCACTTTGAATTTATAGTATTCTCCTTCAATAAAATTATCAAAGTTGTAGATTCCTTCCCGAAAAATAATCGGAGATTTTGGTGTAACTGGTTTTTGGCTGGCTATATCAAAAACGTAAGAGCCTTTAGTATCTGCCTTTAGTCTAAAACTTTTATTGTCTATAAATTCAATTGAATAGAGGGTATTAAGTAATTGAACGTGAGAGCTGTCTGTAATTACTTTGAAATTCATATCACCTGCATACACTTCTGATGTGCGTACATTTCCTTCTGTATAAAAACTTACTCCGAAATCAAGTTGCCTAACAGTGGCAATTGCCATTGAGTGAGATCGGATAATTGTAATCTCATTTTCAATGTTTCTCTGAATATTCACCAAATTCATTCCTTCCAGAAAGGCATCTGCTCCGGCAGGAACACTGTTGCGACGATCTTTAATGAGTAAAGTAGCACTGGTGTAGTAACGTGGTGTAGAATATCTGTTGTAAAAATAAGCAATTGTGAAACTTATGCCGATACTTATGACAAAGAGATACCAAAATTTCAATAACTTCAATAAAAGCTCTCGTACGTTAAAAGTATCTTCCTGTGTTCTCGGGGACTGTATGGCTGCAAAATGTCCGTTAGAACTGCCATTGGCATGTCCGTTAGAAAAATTGCCAGTATTTTGTTCTGCAATTGGGGTCACAACTGTTTTTTATAAGGATTGAGATTTTCTATAAAGTAGCAAGTCTGATTTATGAAGTGATTCAGCCTTGATTTATTGCTATTAACGGGTTAAGGTATATATAAGCCCTACTACTGATAAAACGGTAATTACTGCTTGTATGGTACTAAAACCAGTAGTACCTACTCCAAGTTCTCTGATTTTCATAGGTCTGACGTAAATTACATCATTAGGCTGTATAAAATAATAGGGTGAATTAATGATGTTTCTGTCAGTTAAATCTACAATATGTACTCTTACGCCATCATGATATTGTCTCACCAGCTTTACTTTTCTACGGTTGGCAATTTCTTTCAAATCTCCTGCTTCCGCAATAGCTTCAAAAATTGTTACCTGATGTTGAAATATTCTTAATCTGTTAGGTCTTTGCACTTCCCCCAATACAGAAAAATTAATGCCTGTGAGAGCTATCTGAACTATAGGGTCGTTAATATACTTTTTTGCCTCTTTTGTTATCAGTTCTCTGGCTTCAGGAATGGTTAACCCCACTACTTTGAATTTTGACAGATTCGGGATTTCAACCATCCCGGAATCATTTACTACATATCCGTTAAGATATAAAGAAAAATCACCACCTAATGTGCTTTGTGATGATATATCCGTTTTATTGAAAAATAGAGCGGCATTTTCACTTTTTGACCGGACAAAAATCTGTAAATTATCATTGATTTGAATGCGGTGCTGGAAACGCTTATAAGTCGAAAAGTAAGTAGCAGTGTCTTTCTCTATATCTTTCTTCTTAGAAAATTCTTTATTCTGTAAATAATAGATTTTTTTATTGGAAATACAGGATGTAGAACAAATTCCTAACCCGATTAATATAACAAAAATACTGAATATCTGAAATTTCATATCCTGCAAAGATACAGTAAAAAGATTAAATAAACGAAAACTTATATTAGCTTCCTGATTACAGGAGCGATTGGCGGATTTGCCGGAGAATATCCAAGCCCCCAGCTTCCCATACCCTTTCTGCAAGAGCATTGCCAGCATTTTCGGGAGTAAGCAAAGATGTTTTTACCTTATGATGGATATAGTTTTTACCATCCAAACTTACTATACCCCCATGTAGTGTTATTTCATTATTTTCAATAGTTGCCAACCCAAAAACAGGGATGCTGCATCCGCCTTGTAGTGCTTTCAGGAAACTTCTTTCTGCCAGCAGACATTTTTCTGTAGTCGGATGATTGGTTAGCTCTCTTATTTTTAACTTTTTAAAGCTATTTAGATTTTTGCTGCACTCCACCGCCACACTACCTTGTCCTACTGCTGGTATAAAGGTATGAGTTGGTAAAAAAGAAACAATGTGTTCTTCCAGCCCCATTCTGTGTACACCTGCGTAGGCTAACAGTAAAGCATCACAAATCCCACTTTCGAGTTTTTGCATACGTGTTTGCAGATTACCACGCATATCAGTTGTTTGAATATGAGGATAAAAATGCTTTAGTAAAGCAATACGACGTGTAGAAGAAGTCCCAATAATGAAAGGGGATAGTTGAGGTATTTCTTCACGGTTTTCAATGGTAGTGTTTTCAGAAGTATATGTATTTAATAAGACTGGTACATTTTTATTAAGGCTGATGAGTACATCATTTACTTTTTCTCTTTCAGTAAAGGCAATGATTTCTAAATCTTCCGGTAATTCGGATTGTAAATCTTTGGCACTATGTACAGCAATATCAATCGTTCCATTGCGAAGTTGCTCTTCCAGTTCTTCTGTAAATACCCCTTTGCTTCCAATTTTAGCTATAGACGTATTAAGAATTTTATCACCTTTGGTTTCTATTTTAATAATTTCGGTTTGTAAGCCTCCCTTCTGAAGACAGCTTGCAATAAAATCTGCCTGCCATAATGCCAGCCGACTTCCACGTGTACCTATTTTAACAATATTTTCATTCATATTTTCTCAACACATCGTGATTTTTTGAACACGGTTGGCATGTCTGCCTCCTTCAAATGCCGTTGTCAGAAAAATGTCTATGCACTCCTCTGCCTCATCCTGACTGATAAATCTGGCAGGCAAACATAGCACATTTGCGTCATTATGCTGGCGAATGAGGCGGGCTACTTCTTTATTCCATGCTAAACCAGCTCTGATACCTGCGTGATGATTTGCTGTAATAGCCACTCCATTTCCTGAACCACATAGCAATATCCCATATTCAAATTCTTGATTTTCAATAGCTTTGGCTACCAGATGTGCAAAGTCAGGATAATCTACTGAGTCAAGACTGTGAGTGCCAACATCTTTTACTGTGATTCCTTTACTTTCAAGAAAAATAATCATTTTTTGTTTGTATTCAAATCCGGCATGGTCGCTGCCGATTACTATTTTATCTGTCATAATACTTTCATTTTGTTATATTGGAAGTGATTTTTCTCGGTTACCAACAATGTGTTAAGGGCTTTTCGTAAAATGTTTGCTACAAAAATATATGATTTTAAATCTTTTTATATAAAATTTCGTTATCAGAATCCCATTTGTTTAATGAGCAGATGGTTACAAAAACATATAAGTAAGAATAAATAAAAAAACGGTTTCAATAAAGAAGTTTGGCATATTGCAGAAAAATTTGAAGAAACTGACAGATTAACAACAAGAAAGTATGACAGAAAAGGAAAAAATGGAAGAAGATCATCTCATTCGTGATGCTTTTGATGAAAAAGATTGGAATGAAATTAAAACCAATGACTCTTGGACTATTTTCAGAATAATGGCAGAGTTTGTAGATGGTTTTGAAAAATTAGCTAAAATAGGTCCATGTGTTTCTATTTTTGGCTCAGCACGTACCAAGCCTGATAATCCGTATTATAAAATGGCAGAAGAAATAGCTTCTAAGCTGGTTTTACATGGATATGGAGTGATTACAGGAGGTGGACCGGGTATTATGGAAGCCGGTAATAAAGGAGCAAAACTTCAGGGTGGAAAATCAGTAGGTTTGAATATTCATCTGCCTTTTGAGCAAAAAAGTAATGATTATATTGACCACGACAAGAATATCAATTTCGATTATTTTTTTGTTCGTAAAGTGATGTTTGTTAAATACTCACAAGGCTTTGTAGTCATGCCGGGTGGTTTTGGTACGCTGGACGAACTTTTTGAGGCGATGACTCTGATTCAGACTCATAAAATAGGACGTTTCCCGATTGTGCTGGTAGGAAAATCTTTCTGGAGTGGTTTGATAGACTGGATTAAAGAAGTACTACTTGAAAAAGAACACAACATCAATCCTGATGATATGTTTTTGTTTAGTTTGGTAGATACTGCCGATGAAGCAGTACAGGTTATTGATAGTTTTTATACCCGTTATTTGTTGCAACCCAACTTTTAACAAATCTGGCAGTAAGTTATGCCCAATTGCTTACTGCCACTTCATTCCTGCTGTTTCACTCCTCTAATTGTGCTGTTCATTCCTTTTCTCAGAGAATAAAGCATTCTGGTCGAAGTTATAATGTCGTTTTCAAACTATTAAAACCAAAACCGACTTTATGAAAATGACCAAAAAAACTTTGTTTAATCTTGTTTCAGGATTGATGTATTTTTTTCTCCTTTCTGGTATTACTCTTACTTCCTGTAAAGATGATAACGAAGAAAAACCTAATACCATAGTAGATGTGGCAGCTGCCAACACAGACTTTGATTTGTTGGAAACTGCTTTGATAAAAGCAGGTTTAGATGATGATTTGAAAGCTACCGGACCTTTTACAGTGTTTGCCCCAACCGATGCTGCCTTTATTGCTTATTTGGGTGCAAGTGACGAAAACAGTGCTAAGACTGCTATCAACTCTCTTTCTGGTAACGATTTGACAAACCTCACCAATGTTTTGCTATATCATGTAGCTGCTGGTAAAACTTTGTCAACAGCACTGACTAATAACCAGTCTATAGCCACTTTATTAGCAGGGAACTCTCTGACAGTTATCATCAATGGCTCACAAATTTCTATCAGAGATAATAATTTGCTTACAACTGATGCCAATGTAGTAACTGCCAATGTCAATGCAAGCAATGGAGTAATCCATGCCATAGACAAAGTACTGGTTCCGACTCAGGCATCAATTACCCAGATTGTAGTAGCCAATTCCGATTTTGACATTCTTGAGGCAGCCGTTGTGAGAGCCGGTTTGGCAACCGAGTTGGGAGGTACGACAGCTTACACAGTATTTGCCCCAACCGATGCTGCTTTTATTACTTACATTAGCTCGGTTCTGAATGTAAATGTAACTACCGAATCAGCAGCCATTACTGCGGTTAACTCTTTGCCAGCTAATACATTAGCTGATATTTTGAGATACCATGTAGTGAGTGGAAACGTAAAAGCAGCTGACCTGACAACTGGTACTAATGTAGCAGTCTCTACCATTCGCACAACGAATAATTCAGTATATGTTACCAAAACTGCTTCGCCACTGACAGTTTCTGTTAACGGAGCAACTGTTACTACCGCAGATGTAAGTGCATCTAATGGTACGATTCATATCGTTAATCAGGTAATTGTACCACCCGCAGGAACAGTAGTGGCTACTGCTCAGGCAGATGCCAGATTTAGCACTTTAGTAGCAGCAGTAGTAAAAACAGGCTTGACAGATGCTCTCAACGGAGCCGGACCTCTGACTGTATTTGCTCCGACAAATGATGCTTTTAGTGCCTTGCCAATCACTCAATTCAGAACAGCAGCAGCTATCAATGCTCTAGATCCTAATAATTCTAATGATTTGGCATTGATTAATACACTGCGTGAAGTGTTAAGATATCATGTGGTGTCAGCAAGAGCATTTTCGTCTAACCTGACCAACAACCAGAATCTGACAACATTAAAAGCTGATTCTCCTAATACGGTAGTGATTGGTATTGGTTCAGGCGTAACCGTTGATGGAGCAGGGTCAGCCCCGTCTAATGTAATAATCCCTAACTTTACTACTACCAATGGTGTTATACATGTAATTGATCGGGTATTATTGTTCCAATAATAATTTTGTAAAGAATTAATTTTAATACGTAACTCACAAGGTATTTTGTTGAGTTACGTATTAAAGTTTTATTAAAAGTAAGTATAAGGACAAAAATAACCGAAATTTATTTTTATCTTTGTTTGATGGGACGTAAAAGTAAACATATAATTTTGACAGATGAAGAAAGAAGGCGTTTGGAAGAAGGCTATAAACAAGGGACA
>JAESFG010000397.1_pt1 | contig 49287 bp, 46 predicted proteins | sample 9269371 | NCBI WGS metagenome assembly JAESFG01 (sample SAMN14506227, study PRJNA617093) | algae metagenome | isolation source: Aetokthonos hydrillicola CCALA 1050 (B3-Florida) and co-occurring... | place: USA: South Carolina | collected 2013-01-01 | reverse complement strand
TTCAACACACAAGTAAGTGATTTAACTCCACTCAAAGAACTTACTTCTTTACAAATACTTTCTGTTTCCGAAACACAAGTAAGTGATTTAACTCCACTCAAAGAATTAAAAGAATTAAAAGAACTTTCTGTTTTCAACACACAAGTAAGTGATTTAACTCCACTCAAAGAACTTACTTCTTTACAAATACTTTCTGTTTCCGAAACACAAGTAAGTGATTTAACTCCACTCAAAGAATTAAAAGAATTAAAAGAACTTTCTGTTTTCAACACACAAGTAAGTGATTTAACTCCACTCAAAGAACTTACTTCTTTACAAATACTTTCTGTTTCCGAAACACAAGTAAGTGATTTAACTCCACTCAAAGAATTAAAAGAATTAAAAGAACTTTATGTTTTCAACACACAAGTAAGTGATTTAACTCCACTCAAAGAACTTACTTCTTTACAAATACTTTCTGTTTCCGAAACACAAGTAAGTGATTTAACTCCACTCAAAGAATTAAAAGAATTAAAAGAACTTTCTGTTTTCAACACACAAGTAAGTGATTTAACTCCACTCAAAGAACTTACTTCTTTACAAATACTTTCTGTTTCCGAAACACAAGTAAGTGATTTAACTCCACTCAAAGAATTAAAAGAATTAAAAGAACTTTATGTTTTCAACACACAAGTAAGTGATTTAACTCCACTCAAAGAACTTACTTCTTTACAAAAACTTGATATTTCAAGTACACAAGTCAGTGATTTAACTCCACTATTAACTTTTTTAAGTACAGGTTTACGGGCAAAGTGGGAATCATTTAAATTTGAGAATGGTATTTATTTACTAAATACTCCTTTAGAAAGCAATCTTATAGCAGCAGTAAAGGCAGGAAATAAAGCAATATTAGATTATTACAATTACACACAAAAAACTAAACTTTATGAGGCAAGAGTGTTAATAATCGGAGAACCTCGTGCAGGAAAAACTACACTTCGACTGAAATTGAAAAATACTGACACACCTCTGCCCCCTCCAGATAATAGTACTAAAGGGATAGACATTGATATAGAAACCCATCGTTGTTCTCTTAATAATTCTTCTTCCAAAAGCCGAATTGTTCAATACCATATTTGGGATTTTGGAGGACAGGATATGTACAGAATTCTGCATCAACTATTTGTAACAGAGCAGTCAGTCTATGTAATTGTTACAGATACTGATCGTAATAAAAATGAAGAAGAATTAGAATTTTGGTTGGAAACCATTGAAAAACTGGGTAGAAGTAAGGATTCTAATCATGAATATGGTCCGGTTATTTTATTACAAAATGCAAAAAATGACAGAAAAGAATCACAAAATTTTAGTGCTTTGAAAACTAAATTTAAATTCTGGCAACAAGATAGCGTTGAAGAAAATTTCATTATTAATCTCAATAAAATAAGTCGTTCAGAAGAAAAAGAAAAGTTTGACAAAAATCAATTAAAGAGATTTAAAGATTTTAAAAAGTTTTTAGAAAGTAAAATTCAAACCTTGCCACACATGGGTGAGGAAATTCCGGTAGAATGGGCAAAAATCAGAAATGAGTTAAATAAGAACCTTGAAGCAGGTTCAAATACTATTACATTAGAAAAGTTCAGAGAAATTTGCAAAAAAAACAGAATTACCGATAATGAAGAACAATTACGACTGAGTAGAATACTTCATATTTTAGGTGTAATTCTTCACTATCAGGACAGCGAAAATGAGATATTAAAAAACATGGTAATTCTAAATAAGAAATGGGCAACCGACGCATTATATAGAGTTTTAGATAATGAAATAGTAACTTATAATAACGGGTGGTTTAAAAAGGAAGATACTTCTGCTATATGGAATGAAGAACAATATCAAAACAAAATTGGGGAACTATTAGGAATGATGCAAGAGTTTAAAATGTGCTATTTTAATTCTAATTCAAAAAAATATATTGTACCGAGTAAATTACCTTATGATCCTCCCAATAAAAAATTATGGGATGAAACCGAGAATGTTCGTTTGCGATTAGAATACGATTGGTTGCCTCGTCCGGTAGTTACTCAATTAATAGTTTCACTTCATGAACATATTGCGGATAAGCAAAATTGGATATGGCGGGAAGGGGCAGTGATTAGTGGTGAGAATTTAGATTCAAAAGGGGCATTAGCTCGTATTATAGACAATAAAAAAGAACATACAATTGAAATAAGTGCAAAAGGTAATCTAAGTGAGTATCTGATTAAAAGTATTTTGGATAAGTGGCGAGAAATTAATCAACCTTATGAGGGCAAAGTGATAGTAACACGCATCATATTGTGTAATTGTGAAATATGTAAAAATTTACAGACTCCTTTTACCTTTGACTATGATGATATTTTATCTGCAAAAGCTGCAAATGAGAGGCTAAAATGTAATAAATCAAGAAAGAATTTATCTTCTTCAGAAATTTTAAAAGGAATATTTGATGAAAATACGGTCAAAGAAGACATAAAGAAAAATGGAACATATATCGAACATTTTAATAATTTTGGTCAGGCTAACGTAGCAGATTCAATACATTCAATCAAATCTAAATAATCCTATTATGCCAACTATTAACAATTTAAACAACTATGGTGGTCAAGTAAATGTTGCTGACCATATCGGACAAATCAATTTCACACCTGATTATTCTAAAACTCAATTTAATGAATTTGTCAAAGAATTAAAGTTATCGAAAGAGGATACAGATGATTTGGAAAAAGTTTATAAACAAATTGATAAAGATGGATTAAAAGAAGATAAAGCAACTGAAACGCTTATCGAAATAAATCAAAAAATAGAAGAGGTTAAATCAGAATTACCTGTCCAAGTTCAGAAGAAAATAGAAGAATTGCCTAAACTTGATACTTCTACAAAAATGGATGGATTATTTAAATTTACGATACCCATTTTACCAGGCATTATCAGCTATGAATTTCAAGCAAAAAATAATATTAAGGAATATTTTAAACAGATATGGCAAGATCTAAAAGAAGGAAAAGTTTTTTTTGAAAAAGAAGAAAAGTAAAATTCCTTCTTTAAAGCAAACGCCTGTAAGTAAAATGTCAAATACTTACAGGCGTTTATATATAACTTCGTCAGCAAATCTAACTGTAAATTCTTACTTCAACACCTCAGCAAGTTTGGTACCGAGGCTTTCGCCACGCAGGTTTTTGGCAATAATCACACCATTGGGGTCAAGTAATACTGTAGCAGGAATTGCCTGCAACTGATACAAAGGTACAACAGAAGAATTCCATGATCTAAGGTCAGAAACATGCATCCATTTCAGGTTATCTTTGTCGATAGCATTTACCCATTTGGCTTTATTATCATCCAGCGAAACACCCAAAATTTCAAAGTTTTTGTGTTTATATTTATCATAAATCTTTACCACATTTGGGTTCTCCTGACGACAAGGACCACACCAAGATGCCCAAAAATCTATTAATACATATTTTCCACGTAACGAAGACAATTTAATAATTTTACCGGCAGGAGTTTCCAATTCAATTTCAGGGGCTACTCTTCCGATTGCCAAAGCTTGTTTTTGCTCAATTTCCTGAATAAAGAAAGTTGCATAATTGGGCTTTTCGGGCATTTTTTTAAATTGCTGAGCCAGACTGTCTAAAAAAGGGAACTCCTTCTCCTGCACTTCTCTGTCAAGCAATCGCAGGGCATAAAACACAGCCGGAGAAGTTTTCATATCACGTATCAGGCTTTTTACTCTTACAGTACTGTTTTTTTGGTAATCAATAAACTGCTCTTTGATAGATTCTTGTTTCAGCTTGTTATTATCTTCCATTGCCGAATTAAAAGCCTCCCCCAGACGCTTGGCTTCTTTCTGCATTTCCATACCCAGAGCATCGGTAGCCTTCAAAAATTCATTATCTTTTGCACCACCCTTAATACTCACATATCCCTTTGGAGAATCTCCGTCTGCTTCTACTTCCAGCTTTTTACCACTGTTGTCAAGAATCAGCAAAACGTATTGTTTTTTGAAAAAACTGATGGCATAAAAGTCTGTTTTCCGGACATTACCTTTAAAAGTAAAGGTAGTCTTATTGCCCAGTTGTACAGAATCTACCTTTTTTTCGCCGGTAGCAGTCATTTCCATCAATACAATCCAGCCTTTGGGGTCGGCGGGTTTGAGTACTTTTCCAGAAATGACAAAACCATCCTGAACGACGGTTTGGGGTTTGTCAGCTACATTCCGGCAGGCAGTAAGCAGCCAGAATGAAAGTAAAAAAGAAAGCATATTTTTCATTAAGTTTAGGGTATGGGGCAATTAACTCTAATACACCCCATCCGGATCTGTTTAGCAAAACAAAAATAAGGAAAACTCTTTTGTTAAACGTTCTTTTGCGAAGGATTATTTTTAACGCATCAAAGCCTTGGTCTTTACTCAAAGGCAGCATCAATACTTCTTTTATACATTAAATCTAAAGTGCATAATATCACCATCATGTACTACATAATCTTTTCCTTCTACTGAAAGCTTGCCAGCTTCACGACAGGCAGCCTCAGTTTTATATTGTTGGTAATCTGCCATTTTGATGACCTCTGCCCTGATAAAGCCTCTTTCAAAATCTGAGTGAATAACTCCGGCAGCCTGTGGAGCTTTCCAGCCCTTCTCTATCGTCCAGGCTCTTACTTCTTTTTCACCAGCAGTAAAATAGGTAATCAGATTTAACAGACTGTATCCGGCACGTATCATCTGGTCTAAGCCCGATTCCTGCAAGCCATATTCCTGCAAAAACATTTGTTTTTCTTCAGAGTCAGTAATTTCGGCAATCTGGGCTTCAAGAGCAGCACAAATACGCAAAACCTGGGCATTTTCACCTTTCACGGCTTCTCTGAGTGTTTTTACATACTCATTGTCTTCATGCAAATATTTTTCATCTACGTTTGCTACATACAACATCGGTTTCATAGTCAGCAAAAACAAATCGGCAACGGCTTTTTTCTCATCTTCCGAAACATCCAGACTTCTGGCATTTTTTCCTTCCTGCAATACTTTTTGGTATTCTTTCAAAACTGCCAGTTCAGCTTTGGCTTCTGCATCACCTGCTTTGGCAGCCCTTTCGGTTTTGGCAATCTTTTTCTCTACCGAATCCAAATCTTTGAGTTGTAATTCCATTTCAATGATTTCTTTATCAGAAACCGGATTGACAGGACCCACAGAACGAACCACATTAGGGTCATCGAAACAACGAATCACATGGACAGTAGCATTTACATCACGGATGTTGGTAAGAAAAGCGTTGCCTCTGCCCCCACCCTTACTGGCTCCTTTTACCAGCCCGGCAATATCCACGAATTCTACAGTGGTTGGAATGACTCTTTGGGGTTTAACAATATCTGAGAGTATTTTCAGACGAGGGTCAGGCACATCTACAATGCCTATGTTGGGGTCGATGGTAGCAAATTCATAATTTGCTGCTACATTCTGGATATTGGTAAGAGCAGAAAAAAGGGTAGATTTTCCTACATTGGGCAAACCTACTATTCCGATTTGTAAAGACATGAGTTATGTTTTATTGATTGGGAACACCAATAAAAAGCAGATTAAATCACTTTATATGGTGTAAAAAACGGCTGCAAAAGTAGAAAATAATAACCGGAAAAGAAACCATCAGCCCGATTTAAAGAACAGACTGAGATGCCATTACTTTCCGATACATCACATCAGAACGCAATACATATTTAATTCCACTTGTTACAGCACTTCCTTCATGCTTTAATTCATGAATAAAGCACAGAGCATCACCTGTTTTAGGTTTTATAGTAACCTCATCAAAAATAGTTTCTCCACCTTCACAATCTTCATTGAGGTAAATCATAAAGGTAATACGGCTTTCTTCAAATGTATTTCTTTTAAATCTGCCATCTATATGCCTTTTAAAACGCTGTCCTGGTTCATATCTGTAAAAACGAAATTGCTCATTAAGTCCAATAGCTTCATTATCTTCCAGTTTTTCAGGACAAAAGGGGGTTAGTTTTTGCCAGAGCTTATCAGCAAGTTCAAAACTTTCATACAACAGGCGATAATTATTACGTAAACTTTTCATCATTTTTGCTCCTTCCGAAAAAGAAACTTCTGCTTCCTCATACCCTATAGCCTCACTCATATCAATCAGCTCTTTGCACTCACTTTCACTCAAAAAATTCTCAATTGTCCAGATAGATGCTGTATGTTGTAAATATTCCATGATTGTTGTTTTTTAAAGCAGTTTTTTAACCGGATTCTGGTGAAAACCCTGTCTGCTGCCAAGGTAAAAGGAGCAATCAGTTTATCCAAAAAAAATCTTCACAAGGGTTCATTCCTTATGAAGACTTAAATAGAGGTTACAACTATGAATTACAGATTCTTCAGTTCTTTTTCGATTTTTTCAGTTATGATAGGTCCAAGTTCAAAAGAACTTTCCAAAGCTAGTTTCAGGTATTTACGGGCTTCAGTAGGTTTGTTATTTGCTTTATAAATCATACCAAGATGATAGAAAGCATCTGGTTCAAAAGTAAAATCTCTGACAAAATCATCAGCTGTTTTAAGGGCTTTTTCTTTATCCCCCTGATTCAGATACGACCATGCCAGCAAGTCATAAGATTGTCCGGATGGACGATTATTGACTTCTTTCATAGACAACCGAAAGGCTTCTTTTTCGTTTTTCAAGTCACCATTATACAGCAAAACAAGATATTTGTTGTACATATCCCCATATTTAGCCTGAGTTGCCTGCTCACGAAAAGTATCGAGGTATTTCATCTTTTGTGTCTGATTGCCCTCAAATTCAGCAAGTTCTGCAAGTTCCAGATTTAAGTCAGGAAGTTTGGTTTTGGAGAGCAAATAGTTATAGATTTTTTTTGCATCAACTACATTTTTATCATGTGAAAAGGCAATATGGGCTATTCCTTTCAGTACATAATCATAATCCGGGTCTTTTTCCAGCACTTTCAGGTAAGTACGATAGGAGTCTTCTATCCGGTTGGCATGCCCGTACATATCTCCCAGATTTGACAAAGCCCAGCAGTACAAAGCCTTATTATTAGTATTCTTAATTTTATCGAAAGCAGTTTCCATCAATAGTATTGCACTGTCCAAATCACCCTGGTGGTCTTTGTATTTTGCATGACGAATCAGGTAATCAAAATTATCTTTTTCTTTGAGATGTTGCAGGTTTTGAGAGGCAAAGTGAGTGCTGCCCAGCTCCATTCCTACATCAAACATGAGTAGCGAAACCACATAATTATTTCCACCATTTTCGGCAGCGAGCTGGTTATAATCCATTGCCTGCCTGAACTGATGTTGGGTTACAGCATTTTGTGACAGACTGTAATAAATAGAAGCTTCTTTGTTGGCAAGTTTTTGATTGGCTTTCTTAAAAAGTTTTTCAGCAAAGATTAAATCTTCTGCTTCACCTGTCAGGCGAAACCGTTGGGTAAGCAAACGGGCTGTCTTTAGCATATAAACATAGTTGCCAGTATCACGGGTAGTCAATTGCTTTTGCCAAAAAGCAATTTCAGCATTGCAATCAGCAAGTGTCTTATTTGCCTTGAGAGTGTCTGTTTTTAGATAAGTATCGTAGTCCGAAGGTTTGACAATAGCTATCGTCTTTGCTGATTTCTGGCATCCTGCCAATAAAAGCAAACATAGAAACTGGATAAAAACAAATGTTTTCATGTCGGATGAAGGTTAAGTAAAAAAGCCGGGTTATTTTTTATACCCGGCTTTTGATAAATCTGTCAGAAAGGACTTGCCAGATAAGGAAATGTAGTAAGAAATGCTTTATCATTGGCATTAACATTGTCTTTGGTAAGTCCAGGATTAGCAGTTCCTTTGTCTCCTCCAAAAATCAGCAACAGTTCTACGTCAATCACATCATCTGCCAAATCTCTTCCAGTAAGCACATTGGTTCCGTCAAAAAATGTAGTTTTCTTGTTCGTAGCTACATTCAGCACATCTGTAACCAAAAGTCCGGCAAAAGTTGATTTATCTTGCCCCAATGCATTTTTGGTATATCCAAAATTAGTCAGTACCGTTTCAAATTTGGTTTTAAAAGCTGCCGACATAGCAGATGGAGTAGTAGTATTAAATGTATTTTTTTCGGAAGAACCAATGAAAACGGTATTAATCGCAGGTCTTGCCATTTGGTCAGCTACTGTATATTCGCCTGATGTATCAAAGGTATCTGTGTTGTCATCATCCTTGCAGGAAGTCATACCCGCTGTGATGGCTATACCAAGTATAATAGAAAATATGAATGAAGTTTTTTTCATGATTTTTTAAATTTTAGGTTCGTAAAATTGACAATGCTTATTTTTTGGTTTTTGACTCAGCCCATACATTGAGGGTAGTAGCAGAGCCCAGTAAGGATTTGGGTACTTCTACCACAATAGACATCACATTGGTTCCGGCAAAAGTATCGATACCCGGATTGCGAAAAGAAGACTGAGTTCCGGCAATAACTTCTTTAAACCGTGATAAATCAAAGAAGAATGGGTCATCTCTCGGACCGGCAAATACTTTTATTCCATTGGAGCCGGTTCCTACATTTACAGCAGACGCACCATAAGCTGTTACATTTGTTTCCACAGATGGAGCAGACGTGATTATTTTGCTAACCAATCCTTTCTGAGAAGGAGCAACTGGTCCATATACCCGCAACCTGTTATTTTGAACCAGACATTGTATCACCAAATCTTCCTCATTATCACCGGTATTGTCAATGTTTAATTCATACATAACAGTATTATCAAACTTTGCAGAGGCAGTAGCTGTAGGCGATAAGAGCCCCTGTGTGTTGCATACAAAAACCAGATTTGATGCATTTTCAGGGCTTTGAAAAGCATATACGTCTGTAATATCAGCGGCAAGGCTGGTGCTGTTGGCACCCGTTACAGCTGGTGCATCAATGTGGTCGGCAGCATAAATTAATGCTCCGATTCCAATTATTGCCACAGTGGCAATGGTCATAATTGTTTTTTTCATGTGTTTAGGTTTTTTTGGGTTGTTTCCTGAGATTTACGGCAGGGAATTAGTAATCGGATTTAAAAAAATAATTTTATCCAATAAAACTCCCCTAATGACCCAACCACAAGTAGCTAATTACCAACTACTTATCAGGTATATATTTTTTTTACAAAAAAATTTTGTATTTATTTCTGACAATCCATTTCATAACAGTATTCGTAGGTAAAGTCATTCGCAAGCCTTTTACCTGTCACAAATTTTTACTTATGTCAAAGTATTATCTATTCTTATTAGCATTCTTCTTTTTGTCAATACAATCAGTATCAGCACACAATGGAAGCATCAAAGGCTCAGTATATGATGTAACAACCAATTCTCCATTAAAAGGAGCAACACTTACTTTAAGCCAGACAGGAGTCGTTACTTTTTCAGACATATTAGGAGGATTTCAGTTTGGCAACTTACAAGCTGGCACTTATGAAATCAAAGTTTCTTTTATTGGTTATGAAACTCAGAATGCCACCCTTCTGGTAAAAGATACCGAAACTGCCTTTGTAAGAATCGCATTGGTTCCGGCAGTTATTTCTCTCTCTGAAGTTTCAGTAGTTAGTGACCCCATTCAGCCAATCAACACCATTTCGTCGGTAGATATTCAATTGCGTCCGGTCAAAACTTCACAGGATATCCTCCGAATAGTTCCCGGACTCTTTATTGCCCAACATGCCGGAGGAGGCAAAGCAGAACAGATTTTTTTAAGGGGTTTTGACATTGATCATGGTACTGATATTAACCTTACGGTTGATGATATGCCTGTCAATATGGTATCGCATGCACACGGACAGGGGTATGCCGATTTACATTTTCTGATTCCTGAAACTGTAAATACCGTTGATTTTGACAAAGGACCTTATTTTGCCCGAAAAGGCAATCTGGCAACTGCCGGTTTTGTAAATTTTCAGACAAAGGATGCTTTGCAGAATAGTTCGGTTAAGATAGAAGGCGGGCAATTTAATACCAAAAGATTGGTGGGAATGTTTAATCTTTTGAATAAAACACAGGAAAATCTTTCGCAAAATGCCTACCTGGCTTCTGAATATTTTTCATCAGATGGCTATTTTGAAAGTCCTCAAAATTTCAATCGTTTCAATATTTTTGGAAAATACAAAGCATTGCTCAACGAAAATAAAATCCTGAAATTATCGGTTTCTACGTTTGGCAGTCAATGGGATGCCTCCGGTCAGATTCCTGACAGAGCTGTTCAGCAGGGCTTAATCAGTCGTTTTGGCTCACTTGATAACACGGAAGGTGGCAAAACCAGTCGGTCTAATGTAAATCTGCAACTGACACAAATACTTGAAAACGGGGCTGTGATGAATAACCAGTTGTATTTTTCCAATTACAACTTTGAGTTGTATTCTAATTTTACTTTTTACTTAAATGACTCTGTAAATGGTGACCAAATCCGGCAAAGTGAACACCGCAATCTGGTAGGTTACAATGGCTCTTACCAAATCTCCCACCATTTTTTAGGTAAAGAACTGCACTCAGAAATTGGTCTATCACTCCGTTATGACAATATCAAAGACATAGAACTGGCTCATACAGTAAAGAGAAAGTTTATCTCTGATGTTCGCAAAGGCGATATTCAGGAAACCAATGTCAGTTTTTATCTGAACGAAAATTTATTGCTTTCCGACAAACTAACCCTCAATACTGCTGTTCGTTTCGATAATTTCAATTTTGATTATGTAAACAAACTGGACAGCACTTTTAACCGGAAAACGCAATCGAAGAGTGTGGTAAGTCCCAAACTCAATTTGTATTATACCGTGAATGAAAGATTAAAACTTTTTGCCAATTCAGGCATTGGTTTTCATTCTAACGATACCCGTGTCATTCTTGAAAATGAAGCCAAAGATATTCTGCCAAGGGCATTTGGTGCAGAAGCCGGACTGATATTCAAGCCATTTTCACGATTATTATTAAAAACTTCGGCATGGCAACTCAATCTGGAGCAGGAATTTGTGTATGTGGGTGATGAGGGGATTGTAGAACCCGGTGGCAGAACCATTCGTAAAGGCATTGATTTATCAGCAAGATACCAGTTGCTAGACTGGCTGTATGCCGATGTGGATGCTAACATTACCAAACCTAGCCTGAGAGATGCCGGCGAAGGTGAAAATTATGTACCCCTTGCTCCTACTTTTACCAGTGTGGGCGGTTTGACAGTAAAACTGAAACAGGGTTTTAATGGCAGCATTCGTTACCGTTATCTGGCTGACCGTCCGGCAAATGAAACCAATACAGTTATTGCTAAGGGATATTACCTGACTGACGTAGTGTTGAGTTATGTAAAAAAACAATTTACTGTAAACTTGTCAGGAGAGAATATTTTTAATGTAGCCTGGAAAGAAGCCCAGTTTGATACCGAAAGTCGGTTAAGAAATGAGCAAACTTCTGTTTCTGAAATTCACTTTACCCCCGGCACACCTTTTTTCTTTAAAGCAGGTATCAGTTATAGTTTTTAATTTTTTGTAATGATTTATTGTATATAAGTATGAGTAACTATTTAATTGATAATATTTTTTGAAAGAAATTGGTTTTAATGTTCTTTATATCAATACATTATCTTGTTTTTGATAATATTAAATAAAATGTTCTTCGTACTTAGACAAGTATTTGGCACATTCAGTCATTTTGTTATTTGGCATTATAGTTTGATACCATATTCTTTAAATAACTTTTGAAATCCATTTGCCCAATTTCCATCATCATCCCATTTTGTCTTGTTACTCTTTAATATTTCAATTACCTGTAAATTAATTTGTGTGTTTTTAAAATAGAATAGAGTTTCTGTCAATTGAAAAATGTCATAAGGGGATTTCTCAATTCTAAGTTTTTCAATTAATAAATCCGTTAGACTCTGCATATTTTTCGATTTTATCATTTTCAAAAATGCAGAAAGTTCAAAAAAATCAGTTTTTTTAACATTGACTTTACAAATCTCAGATAAGCTCTCAGGTTTATATACAGCAATTAGATTTAACATTTTTGACAATGTTGAATCTTTCATTTCATAATTGGAATCAACTGCTGTAAAGTAATAGTTCAATCCATTATTATTTAGTAAGCCTTTCACAAAACTTGTTACTGCTTTCTCAGGATTATCTTTGATTAATCTATCTGCTATAGCATAATCAATAACTTTATGCTTCTCCCAAATATCAAATATGATATCCTGGTAATTATTACAATAATACTTTGTTAAAGCTTCGTCTAAATTTATGATCTGTTCAATTTTTTGTTGTCTGTCAAGTCTATTATATATATTTTTCAAATCAAGTGTGGCAGAAGAGTCTTTAAAACTTGCCATAGCATGGTAGAACTCTAAAGTATCATGAGTCGGCAGATACTTTTCCAGAAACGGCCAAAATCCTTTATTGGGAAAATAGGAGATTGCTGCGAATGATTTCTCACCTAATTTTTTTATGCTTTCAATATCATCTACCTTTCTATACTTGGCAAGTTCAATGATTGCTTGAGAATTTTCTTTTTGTAAAGCCAGCTCTCTCACTCTGTTATATGTTTTAGGGTTAGCATTGTTATGTTCTAAGGCTATGTCTACTAACCAGGTTTCTCCTGAATAGTATAAAAGCAAACTATCTAATTTTTTCACCTGATCTGCAAAAAACAGGCTATCATTTTTTGAGATTTGATTTTCATGGCTTTGGTATAGAACTCTAAAATAAAATTCAATTGATAATTCATCTTTTGATAGAAGACATCCATTAAAGGACTTTACTTTTTCTTTAGAATCAAGAAATTGTACTAAGATTTTATCTAATGCAAGATATTTTCTATCTGCCAAAGCCCAGCTTGCATATCCTTTCACAACAGAATTTCTATGATTTAGAAGTGATATTAATTCTGAAATATTTGCCTGATCTCCTAACTTAATAAACGTTTTATATTGATTAGTTGTAATAGCAGCCCTGCCAACGTGTTTATGATGAAGCTCATTTACCTGTATAATTTCATTAACCAGTTCTTGTATCTCTGGTTTAAGGTCTTGTCCAAACAAAAGCATTGGCAAGAAAATAAATAGTATACTAATTGGATATTTTTTCATCATCTTATTATTGTATCTAATATTCTAGTTTTCTTGGATTTTCATAGTGCTATAACAGAAAAGTAAAGTCTTTAGTATTATTAACAGAATTTAGCAACTATATAAAACAAAAGAAGCCTTATTATCAAATAATAAGGCTTCTTTTACTACAAATGATTTTACTCCTTCCCTACCAAACGCTGGTGAACAGCATATTCCATGGCTGCTTTTACAAAACTCATGAACAACGGATGAGGATTCATGACAGTACTTTTGAGTTCAGGATGGAACTGGCAACCCACAAAATATGGATGTTCAGGCAATTCTATCATTTCAACCAATCCGGTTTCAGGGTTTGTACCTGAAAGCACCATACCGGCATTTTCAAAATCTTCAGTAAACCGGCTGTTAAACTCATACCGATGTCGGTGGCGTTCATAAATTAGTGATTTTCCATAAGCTTCTGAGGCTTTGGTGTCTGGTTTTAGTTCACAAGGATAAGCTCCCAATCGCATGGTTCCACCCATTGTCGTAATTTTTTTCTGCTCTTCCATCATGTCAATTACAGGATGCTCAGTAGGAACTTTCATTTCGGTACTGATAGCATCATCCCAACCCAACACATTTCTGGCAAACTCAATCACAGCCATTTGCATACCCAGACATATTCCAAAGAAAGGTACTCCGTTTTCACGGGCATATTTTACTGCTTTGATTTTGCCTTCAAGTCCTCTTTCTCCAAAACCCGGAGCCACCAGTATGCCATCTACATTTCCCAGTAATTCATGCACATACTCAGAATCTGTTACACTTTCAGCTTTTATCCATTTCAGGTTTACTTTACATTCATTATAAGCCCCGGCATGCACAAATGCTTCAGCAATAGACTTATAAGCATCTTTGAGCTCCACATATTTTCCAACCAGTGCAATAGTTACTTCTTCAGTTGGGTTTTTGAGTTTTCCCAGAAAATCTTTCCATGCCTCAAGATCAGGCTCGTGCTTGGGCAATAGTTTTAGTTTTCCTAACACTCTTTCATCGAGTTTTTCCTTTTTCATGAGCAATGGCACATCATAAATCGTCTCAGCATCAAGGGCTTCAATCACACAATTATTCTGTACATTACAAAACAAAGCCAGTTTTTTACGAATATCTGCCGGAAGTGGATACTCAGAACGGCATACCAGAATATCAGGCTGAACCCCATATTCCAGTGCCATTTTTACAGAGTGTTGCGTAGGTTTGGTTTTTAGTTCTCCGGCAGAACGCAGGTAGGGTATCAGGGTAAGGTGAATGATAATCACATTATTTCGTCCCAAGTCCCAACGGGCTTGCCTTACTGCTTCGATAAAGGGTAAAGCCTCAATATCACCCACACAGCCTCCAATTTCAGTAATAATAATATCATACTGACCAGTTTCGCCCAGCAGGTAAAAATTACGTTTAATCTCATCGGTAATATGTGGAATTACCTGAACCGTTTTACCTAAATAAGCACCCTGACGTTCTTGCTGAATGACATGGTTATAAATCCTACCGGTAGTTACATTATTTGCCTGAGAAGTCGGAACATTCAGAAAACGTTCGTAATGTCCTAAATCAAGGTCAGTTTCAGCCCCATCTTCGGTTACATAACACTCCCCATGTTCGTAAGGGTTGAGGGTACCGGGGTCAATATTGAGATAAGGGTCAAATTTTTGGATGGTTACTGAAAACCCACGGGCTTGCAAGAGTTTTGCTAACGAGGAAGCAATAATACCTTTACCTAATGAAGATGTTACCCCGCCCGTAACGAAGATATATTTGGCTGACATAAGCTTTTGGAAAAATATAGTTACGGGATACAAAAGTACTAAATTTTCGCTTCCCTATAAAATATGGTTTTATATAACGCTTTCTTAACCATCATAAAAAATTTATAATCAACTACTTACAACAAAAAAATATTTTTTCAGAATGAGATAGAATAGTTTTCATAATTTTGGGAAACACATACCACCCGTTTTTCAGATTTATGTTTATAAGGATATTTTTTTTCTGTCTGCTTACTATCACCCCTGTTTTGGCTCAGGATAGTTTAAGTATTCACCTACTCACCGGTAATCCCAGTAATGCCGATACATCTGGTAAAAATCCAGATAATTACCTGATGATAAAGCCACAATTTGCCATTTCATACAACCGTTCCCGAAATATTCCCAACTGGGTAAGCTGGCATCTGGATAGCACAGACCTGGGCAAGACTGATCGCATGAATAATTTTCGTCCTGATACAAAATTGCCTACAGGTTGGTATAGAGTAAAACCAAAAGATTATGAAAACTCAGGTTTTGATAAAGGACATATCTGTCCATCGGGTGACCGGACAGACAGCGAACGTAACAATGCAGCTACATTTCTGATGACCAATATGATGCCTCAGGCTCCTGAAAACAACCGTGGGGTATGGAAAGAGTTTGAAGAATATTGCAGGCGGGTTGTAAATAACAGCAAAGAACTATATATCATAGCAGGCTGTTATGGCAACGGTGGCACAGGAACAAATGGCAAAGCTAAAGTCATCGGCACCAAAGTGGCAGTACCCAGCAATACATGGAAAATGATTTTGATATTAGATGCCGGAAACGATGATTTGCAGAGAATTAATGAAGAGACCCGTATTATTGTTATTGACATTCCAAACAACAATACAGTAAAAGGGACTAAATGGCGTGATTATAAAATTACGCTTGAAGAGCTTGAAAAAAGAACCGGCTATCATTTCCTCTCTGCTCTTAATCTAGAAATTAAAAAAGTTTTACTAACAAAAATGGATAAACGTTAAAGAATTACGAACGATGAGACATGAACGAAAAATTGCTTTTCCAAACTCATATCATAATTCATACCTTATAGTTCATCACTCATAATTTTAAAATACACCTTGACAATTACAGATAACATCCAATTTTTTAACGAAAAGCTAAAGGAAACATCTTGCAGATTAATTGCTGTGAGCAAAACCAAGCCTGCTGAAACAATTGAAGAAGCATATCAGGCTGGGCAACACATTTTTGGAGAGAATAAAGTACAGGAACTCGTTCCGAAATATGAAGCATTGCCTAAGGATATTGAGTGGCATCTGATAGGGCATCTGCAATCAAACAAAGTAAAATATATTGCTCCATTTGTCAGTCTGATACACTCAGTTGATTCTCTTTCGCTCTTGCAGGAGATTAACAAACAAGCTCAAAAGCACAACCGAGTGATCAATTGTCTTTTACAAATTTACATTGCTCAGGAAGAAACCAAATTTGGACTTGACTTTGCAGAAGCAGAAAGTTTGCTAAAAAGTAATGAGCTGGGCAACCTAAAAAATATTTCTATTACAGGATTAATGGGTATGGCAACTAACACAGACGATACGGTTCAGATCAGGCAGGAATTTAAAAGTCTGAAACAGTTTTTTGATAAAATGAAATCTCAGACATTGCAGTCTAACGTAAACTTACAGGAAATTTCAATGGGAATGAGTAGTGACTGGGAAATTGCTGTAGAAGAAGGCAGTACCCTTATTCGGGTGGGAAGTGCTATTTTTGGAAGCAGATAAAGAATTCGTTATCAAGAGGAGGTTATAAAATTTTGTAAAACATCTATACAACCCGATAAATCTTGTTTTATATCCTCCCATACCTTCCGAATTCGTTCAGTGTCAGGAGTATCGGCAGCAATTTTCTCCAAGTTGACAAGTTTTTGCTCCAACGCTGTCAATCCAACCATGCCCGGCGTAGGCTTGAGTTTATGAGCTAATTTACCTACTTCCCGCCATTTTTCCATAGTAATTAGTTCTTCAAACTGATTAAATTCAGGTATTACTTCATCAAGAAAAGTTCTCAGCATTTCATCAATATATTTCTTATTTGTTCCATACAACCTTTTAATACGCTGATAATCAACTACCATTCCAATCTCTTCGAATGTTGTATGGATGTCATTTTGAGGCGATACTTCCAAATGAACAAATCGCTGAATTAAACTATATAATACATCGGGAGTAAATGGTTTGGTGATAAAATCATTCATACCAGCCGATAGAGCTTTATCTTTCTGATCGAGCATGGCAGATGCTGTAAGAGCCACGATGGGCGTATTGACATTAAGATTTTGGGTATTACGAATCGCCACAGATGCTTCATAACCATCCATTCCAGGCATTTGAATATCCATGAGTACCAGATTGAATGCTTGCTTTTGAGCATATTCTACTGCTTTTTTACCATCTGAAGCAATCACATATTTTATTTTCCATTTGTCAAACAAGTTGCCGATATATTTTTGATTCATCAGATTATCTTCGGCTATCAGTATTGAGAAGTTTTCCAGATCAGCTGTTCCCTGCTTGATTTCATATTTTTCAGGAATCATTTCTATATCTGAGTTGCCAAATGGCAGAACAAAAGTAAAAGTAGAACCTACATCCGGCGTACTTTTCACAGTAATAGAACCTCCCTGTAATTCGATGAGTTGTTTGGTGATAGCCAGTCCCAGACCAGTCCCTTTGTATTTTTGCTTTTCAGAATTAACCTGTCTGAATTTCTGGAAAATAAGTTCCAGCTTCTCTTCAGGTATGCCAATGCCTGTATCAGCTATTTTAAATTCAATCCAACTGATATTATCTTCCTCCTTTTTGAGTTTTACGGTAATATCAATAGAACCTTCTTCCGTAAATTTTTCAGCATTGCCAATAATATTAAGCAATATCTGGTTGAGCATAAGGTCATCACCCAGATATGAACCCGATATGCGGGCATCTATCAAAAGCGTAATTTCTACCGGACGCCCTTCCAGTTTAATCTCAAACACCCGTTGGGTAGTCCTGAGCAAACCCACCAAATCAAAAGGATGACGTTGTACTTCAACACGTCCAGCTTCAATTTTTGCCATATCAAGCAAATCTGAGATAAGGGTATGTAAAAAATTTGCTGAGGTTTTGAGTATATCCAGGTATTCAAACTGTTGTTTATTAGGGCGGGTATCAAACAAAAGATGGGTCATGCCAATGATGGCATTGAGAGGTGTACGAATTTCATGGCTCATGTTAGCCAAAAATTGTTTTTCAGCCTGACGGGCAGATTCAGCTATTTGTTTGGCAGATTCGAGCTCTTCTTCAAGTCTTTTACGTTCAGTAATATCATAATAAACCCCAACTGTGCCGGTAAGATTACCTGCTTCATCCAGAATGGAGGCAGCCCCTATAATAACCCAGATGATAGAGCCGTCTTTTCGTCGTATCTGCATCTCTACTGCTTTTTCTGCACCCGAAACAGCCGAAGGATAAATGAGTTCATAAGCATAAGTACCTACCAGCTCTTCCTCTGTATAACCTACCATGTTACAAAAACGGTCATACGCCCTTACAATCATCTGATTGGCATCAAGTTCAAGCAGACCCAACTCCATGTTATTCATAATACCCCTGTACTTCTCCTCACTTTTGCGTAGCTGCTCCCTTGCCAAGTATTTTTCAGTAATATCTCCAAATTTCCAGAGGTTGCCTCTGTATTTCCCTTCCAGAAAAATAGGTATATACTCTCTTTCCAGAATACGCCCATCTGCCAACACGATTTCTTCTTCAATCTGGGCTTTTCCAAGTTTAAGCCTTTCGGCAATACCTTTTTTAAATTCAGCAGGATTGTTGAAAAGATGACTAATTTTTTCTATTATTATCTGGCAGTCAAGCCCTACCATTGCTTCCGGGGAAAGCGGAAAATTAAAAATGTCACAAAACAGCTGGTTGGCAAGAATGACTTTCCGGTTTTCATCTTCTACCAGCACTGCCTTTTGTAAATTCGTAATTACCGTAGTAAATCTTGCCTGAGTGGTAAGGAGGGCTTCTTCAATAATTTTACGACGGGTAATATCACGGGCAACAGCAACCATTTCAATAATACCAGGCTCTTTCTCAATGAGTTTTACTGTTTGTTCTATCCATACGGTGTTCCCATTTTTATCATTTACAGGAAACTCTTTGTGTGTGTCTGATACAAGATTGGCGACCATTTCATTGTAGAAACTGGCAACATTTTCTACATAATCTTCCCGAATAAGTTCCGTAAAGTGTCTGCCTATGATTTCATTTTCTTCATAACCCAATATTTTTTTTACAACGGGATTGACAAACGTAAAAAATCCTGAAGCAGAGGTCTTATAAATAATATCTTCAACTGAATCAATAAGTTGCTGATAGCGTCTTTCACTTTTAATTAACTCGGCTATACTCTCATTCACCTGCTTTTCCAGCATTTCATTGACGGTCATCAGTTCTTCATTCTCCTGATAAACCAATAAACTCTGTCGCAAGACCTTCTCTTTCAGAATAGCCTCTTCCTGTTTGAGAGATTCAAGTTCTTTTTTTAGTTGTTCGGTATCTTCCATAGCATCAGGTGGTTAAGCTGACTGTTGTGCATTAACTGATTCAAAAAAACAGTTAATTTATTATTTTCTTAAAAATACTCTTTTTTTGGTTAATCAACAAGTTATGAAAAATCAATAGCTCGCTCCCATTTGTAATCGCATTGGTATTCGGGACTTTCAAAGAATTGCAACATTCCAGAGTAATAACCATTATCGCCTTTTATACCGATTACTTCAAACTCTCCATTTTCGGAGGGCTTATAAGTTGACTTTTCTACTCTCAGGTTAAAACGATAATATTCATTATCCGAACTGTCTTCCAGAATAGTAACCTCTGCAATAAAACTACCTTCTTTGTATTGGTAGGTATTTCCGGCTTTGATAAAATCCCAGCCATTGTTATTTGAAACTGCCATCCGATTAAAGTAATCAAAACCTGATAAAGTTCTAAGATACTGATAATTAATACTTTTATCATAAACCTTTGTCAGAATTAAATACCCTCCTGATTTTGGATTAATGCTCAACAGTATCATTTTACGCTTATTATTCCATTTCCTTCACATTGTCTGCAATTGTCAGTTTGCCTTCTGTTGCCTGTTTTACCTGCTCTACACTGACACCGGGGGCTACTTCCAGCAATCTGAAACCACCTTCCGGCAAAACTTCTAAAAATGCCAGTTCTGTTACAATTTTTTTTACACAGCTTTTTCCTGTCAGTGGCAAAGTACAGGCTTTGAGCAACTTAGATTTGCCTTCTCGATTCACGTGCTGCATTGCCACAATGATATTTTCGGCGGAAGCCACCAAGTCCATTGCCCCACCCATTCCTTTCACCATTTTGCCTGGTATTTTCCAGTTGGCAATGTCTCCGTTTTCTGAAACTTCCATTGCCCCCAAAATCGTTAAATCAACATGTCCCCCTCTTATCATGGCAAAACTGTCGGCAGAACTGAATAAAGCTGACCCATCCAGCATTGTAACAGTTTGCTTTCCGGCATTGATTAAATCGGCATCCACTTCGCTTTCAGTTGGGAAGGGTCCGATGCCGAGCAAACCATTTTCGGATTGTAGCACTACATTAACTCCCTCGGGAATATAATTTGCCACAAGCGTTGGAATACCTATTCCCAGATTGACATACATGCCATCTCTGAGTTCTTTGGCAATTCTCCGGGCTATTCCGTTTTTGTCAAGCATATCGTTATGGATAATTGGTTGGATTGTTAAATAGTCTAATGGTTGTTAGGCACTAAGTCAAAAATAAGTAGTACTAAATCTCCTCAAGGATTAAAACACTGACAGTCAACACTTAAAGCATAGAACCTTACAGAGTTCGTCTCCTTTTATGTGATTTATTTTTGTCCTTTTGCTTAAAAGTAAACAATCTAACAATTAAACTATTTAGCAATTTAATTTTATGACAAGGTAACTGTTCGTTGTTCGATACGTTTTTCATAATGCTCACCCTGAAAAATACGGTTTACAAAAATACCCGGTGTATGAATCTGATTAGGGTCAAGGCTGCCGGCAGGTAGCAATTCTTCTACTTCAGCAATGGTAATTTTTCCGGCAGTTGCCATCATCGGGTTAAAATTCCGGGCAGTTCCTTTATAAATCAGATTTCCGGCAGTATCGCCTTTCCAGGCTTTTACAATAGCAAAATCTGCTTTTAGCCAGGTTTCCATCAGGTAAATTTTACCATCAAATTCTCTTACCTCTTTTCCTTCAGCCACCTCTGTACCCACACCTGCCGGAGTAAAAAATGCAGGTATGCCTGCCCCACCTGCCCGTATTCGTTCTGCCAGCGTTCCCTGAGGCAACAACTCCACCTCCAGTTCGCCGGAAAGAAGCTGTCTTTCAAACTCCTCATTTTCGCCTACATACGAAGATATCATCTTTTTTACCTGACGGGTTTTGAGCAACAATCCTATTCCAAAGTCATCAACTCCGGCATTATTGGAAATACAAGTAAGCTGTCTGACACCACTTTTCAGCAAAGCTGTTATACAATTTTCTGGAATACCACATAATCCAAAACCGCCAAGCATCAGTATAGCCCCATCTGTTATATCAGCAATGGCTTCTTCTGCTCCGGAAACTACTTTATTTATCATATCAATAATGGGTAATAAAAAAGCAATATAAAAATATTCTAATTTTTTCAGGGAAAAAACAAATTAAAAAAATTTAACTTTCTGAAATGATTTTTTTGTAATGATAACTGTTTCCCTTAAATTGAGGTATTCATATATTTGAAACCAATAGTATCAACTACTAAACAGAAAGGCAAAATCAACATAGACAATAAACCCAAAAATATTAAGCTGCTGACTATTAGCATCTAATATGAGTTTGAAATAAAAAATCAAATATATATAAAGAGGGCAAGTATGTAAGAGCAATGTGAACTAACCTGAATGTAACTATGAATTGAATAAGTAAAATGAGTTCGGGATTAGATTTACTTAATTGATTCTGAAGCACTCTTACTTTTTTGTATACCCAAAAAAAAAGCAGTATTTAAGTATGAGAGATGAACTATGAGATGATTTTTTCTTATCCAATTCATAGTTTATCTCTCATACTTCATAGTTATTTTCATGCTGCTCTTGCATTTCCTGAACTCTCCTGATAACCAATCCTGCAAAAATACCGTAAAACTACGCAGGCAAATACCGTAGAACTACGCTTGACAATTCCAAAAGTAACAGCGAGGTTTACACTCCCAAATGACTATTCTTTCCGGATAAGTTAAAGGCTTATCTAAAAAAATAAATATTTCTTCATGTATCCTTAAAACCTTCATCCTATGGGACTTAAAGATTATCATCTCTTTGTGGGTCGTTACGACCGTGGCTTAATGGCTGGCGATGCCAATCACTTTGAAGTAAAACTGAATACAGGCAATGATTTTTACAGACTGGCTGTCAATGTACGTTCGCAGGATGGCTCGATGCTGCTGTCTGTTTTTGACGAAAACTTTCAACACGAACTGTTGGGGCGTTTGCTTGATACTTTTCCGACGGATGGGGTTTATGAGCTCAACGAACTGGCTAAAAGAAAACAATTTGGACTGGATTTTCTGCGGCGGAACATGGTGGGAGATTTTAATAAAATGATACCGCTGCCTAACAACGCTCCGGGTTTGGACAATGACCTTCAGGACAAACTTACGCTGGCTCTCGACAAATCTAAGGCTGACCCTAAATCGAGAATTTTTGCATTTGGTGAACAGTGGCCCGGCACTTCTAAACCTGATAAGTACTTTAACGAGATAAAAGACCAGGGTTTGCATGATATACACATGAATCAGGGTAACCCTAAAGGCTCACATGACCAGGATAATGGAGTGTATCAGGATGGCGGGCTGTTGATTTATTATCCGAGTCTGAATCGTTGGACAGCTATTTTATTGGCTTTTCAGACGCAATTTAATACCCTTAATCCTACTACGCTGCATACTGACGATGTAACGGGTAACCGTATCTCTGGAACTGTTCCTACTCCAACTCCGGGACAACCAGATGTAGTTGTAGATGGAGATGTGGTAATTATAGCTGCGTTGGTGAATCCGAAGGGCAATGAAAAAGGCAAAGAAAAAGTAATATTGCTCAATACGACTGATGAAGCTATCTCGCTTAACGGCTGGAAACTGGTGGACAGAACACATGAGGAGTTTGAAATAAAAAATCTGTCTATTGATGCCGGAAGTACACTGGAAATTAAAATCCCAGCCAGCAGCAATTTTAACCTCGGCAACAAAGGGGGAACTATCTCTCTCCTGAATACGCAAGGCATAAAAACGCATGGGGTACAATACACCAAAGAGCAGGCTAAAACAGAAGGCAAAATCATCAGATTTTAAGTAAAATCCCGTATTTCTACGCTTGACAAAGCCCTCACTATTTCTCATCTTGCACTTTCACAAAACCAGCGTTTATTTCTTCTATATAGGAGATTGACGTTGGTTTTGTGGAATCAAGTATGTTTATAAAGATGTTAGATGCAATTGTAATTAAAACCGACAAAAATATTATATGACAGGAGAGAAATCTCAACACTTTGATAATGCAATTAACGCATATCTAAATCACATTGAGAGTCTTTGGACCTCGTTACCAATTGTATTGAAAACAATAGAAAAAACTAGAAACGTAGCCATTTCAGAGCATAATGAATTTCTTAATAACAATTGTAATTATGTTGAAAGTGAAAAACACTTTCTCATTCCACCTGAGCATATTAGAAAAAATTCGCAGTTAAGGAAAGCAGTAAATAATTCAACGACCGCAATCAAAATTATTAAAAGGAATTTTCTCGTTTCAATTATTAGTCAATTTGATACTTATGTTGCAGCGTTAATACGTGCTATTTTTGAGGTTAAACCAGAGATAATTCAGAATTCTGAGAAACAGCTAACATTTTCTGAATTGAATAAGTTTAGTTCAATTAAAGAAGCTCAAGAGTACATTATAGAAAAAGAGATTGAAACAGTTTTAAGAGAAAATTATACGGAACAATTCAAGTGGTTTGAAAATAAATTAAAAATTCAATTAAGGAAAGACCTTCCAATTTGGCAAACTTTCATTGAAATTTCGCAACGGAGAAACTTATTTGTCCATAATGACGGAAAGGTTTCAACTCAATATTTGAATGTATGTAAAGAAAATAATGTTCAGATTGACGACAAATTAAAGGTCGGTGACGAGTTAGAAGTCGGGATAAAATATTTTGACAAATCATTCAAATGTCTTTTTGAAATAGGTGTTAAACTTAATCAAGTTATAAGAAGAAATCTGCTCCCGAGTGAATTAGACAAGGCAGATATTTCATTTTTAAATATTTCTTTTGAACTTATTCAAAATAGTCAGTTAGAGTTGGCAAAAACATTATATGACTTTTCTGAAAAGTATATTCATAAATATTCTAATGACGACTTAAAACTTAGGATCTTACTTAATAGGGCTCAAACCTATAAATGGCTTGACAAAGAAAAAGAATGTGCTGAAATTATAAATTCGGTCGATTGGACTGCTAGAGGGGATTTATTTAAATTAGCAAGTAAAGTTCTCCTTGACGATTTTGACAATGCATGCGAAATAATGAAGAGCATTGGTGATAATGAAAAGGTAATGAATAAAACTTATTACAAAGACTGGCCTATTTTTAAAAAATTTAGGACAACAGAGAAATTTAAAAAAGTGTATTTAGAAATTTACAATATTGAATTTGAGATAACAGAAGACAAAAAATAATTATACCTAACAACGACCCACCAAAAGCTAAAGTGACATGGGAACCGAAAATTTTGTAAATTTCATTAGCTTTATTGCCATCAAACAGTTTTGTGCTCCAAATACCTGCCCAAATGCAAAACCCGAAAGTATAAGCACCAACTCTGTAATTCTAACAAGATAATGCAGACAAAAACTGAAGTTTCTGCCCTATTTGACACCACACTGGAAAGAGCTTTTAAAACGCCGATGCTTTGCGATATTACCAAAGTCCACACAGGCTATGGCTTCACTCCCAAGGCTACACACTGCACAGAAGATGAAAGCTGGGGAAAAGTGGGAGGCAGCCGAAAAGTACATCTCGGCAAATCATTGACCATGCAAGCCGGCGAAACTACACTCGACAAAGTGCTGGCAAGAGTAGAAAACCACTACTGGAAAATCGAGATTTCTGAATTTACAAGCCAGATGTTTGGTTTTGAGAAGTTTCAGGGAGAATGGATAACTGTTGAGCGTCCTGATGGTAAAATTCAGGTACGATACATCTACACCCTGTTTTCAAACAGTTTATTTTTTTACCCCTTTCACTTCCTGTTTACCAAGTTGGTGTGGCGAAATTACATGAAACACACTCTCGAAAATATCCGACAATTAGCCCTCAATCATTCGCCTTATCTGAGTGAGTAAGCATGCAACTGAACTATGAGTTATGAACTATAAGTTGGCAGGAATTATCTCATCGCTCATACTTAAAAACTTCCTTTTTTTGGGCATACAAAAAAGTAAGAAGGTCTTTGAATGAGCAAATGTTGGCAACTTGTTAAAAATAAAACCATTAAAATAGCTGACAAACAACAACTTATAGAAAAATACAATCCTAACTCACATTAATTTAACGTGAGTTAGGGAATAAAAAAGGGGTAGGGATGCAACAGCAGCGTGGACAAGCCCTTGACGTTAAAGAATAATAAGAGATTTAGGAGTCTTGGGCTTGTCTTTGCTGTTGCTGCCTTTTTTTGCTTACTTTTTTGGGCATACAAAAAAGTAAGAAGGTCTTTGAATGAAATAAAACCGGGAATTAGCTACAACAAACTACATAAAAAACTAAAAATCAATTACTTACAATGAGAAACTATCCCAAAGTCACGTTAATTTAAAATAATTTTAAAAAATTTGTCCCCACTTTCAAAACCCAGTCGTCATTAAGGCGTAACATCTAAATAATCACAAACATGAAAGAATTCGTCTTAATCTTCAGAAACAGCATCAATCCAGATGCCACACCCTCACCCGAACAAATGCAACAAGTAATGACCAACTGGATGAACTGGTTGGGAAGTATTGCTGCTCAAAACAAGCTGGCAGACAAAGGCAACCGCCTTTCTATGTCAGAGGGCAAAACCGTTAAGCCCAATGACGTAATTACCGACGGACCTTACACCGAAATCAAAGAGTTTATCAATGGCTATACCATCATAAAAGCCGAATCTATTGATGAAGCCGTTACCATTGCCAAGCAATGTCCTATACTCTTAATTGGAGGTAATGTAGAAGTAAGAAAAATAGTATCAGCAGATGACAACAGCTAAACCCACCAATGGGCTATTGCCTCACCTATTCAGGCAGGAGTTTGCCAAAATGACGGCGGTTTTGTGCCGTCATTTTGGTTTAAAACATATCGAAATAGCCGAAGATATTGCCAGCGAAACTTTCCTGAAAGCCTCAGAACACTGGGCAGTTCATGGCATTCCTGAAAATCCAACGGCATGGCTTTATACCGTTGCCAAAAACAAAACCAAAGATTATTTTAAACACAAGGCTGTTTTTGACAAACAGTTAAAGCCTGATATAGCCGAAAACAGCAGCGAAGAATACCACTTAGCATATGATGACCAGATGATTGCTGACAGTCAGTTGGCAATGATTTTTGCTGTTTGTAACCCTGCCAACTCCGTTGAAAGCCAAATCTGTCTGGCACTGCAAATATTGTGTGGTTTTAGCATCGAAGAAATTGCCAATGCTTTTCTGGCAAAAACCGAAACCATAAAAAAACGACTACAACGGGCAAGAGCTACCCTTCGGGATGATAATTTTCAAATCAAATCATTAACAGAGTCAGCCATTCAATCAAGATTGGATGCTGTGTTAAAAACATTGTATCTGGTTTTTAATGAAGGTTATTTCTCAAAAACCAACAACCAGCTCATAAGAAAAGACCTTTGCTCCGAAGCCTTACGACATACTTTGTTGCTTACAGAAAACTCATTAACCAACACTTCTCAAACCATTGCCTTGCTTGCTCTGATGTGTTTTCAGAGCTCACGACTCGAAGCAAGAATACCACAAAACGGAACCGTTGTCCTTTTCAACGAACAAGACCGAAACCATTGGAATCAGCCTTTGATTGAACGGGGCAATTATTATTTGATAAATGCGTTCAGCACAAAAGATGAAGTCTCAAAATACCACCTGGAAGCAAGCATTGCCTACTGGCATACTGCAAAAACAGACCATGACAAATGGCATTACATTCTTCAGTTATACAATCAGCTTATCATCATCGAATACTCACCTGTTACTGCCCTAAACCGAACATTTGCATTTGCTCAGGTATATGGTAAAGAAAAAGCAATTGATGAAGCAGAAAAATTGCCACAAGCTGAAAACAGCTATTACCACGGGTTATTGGGCTACTTATATGCCGAAATCAATACCGAAAAGGCTATTGCTCATTACCAGCAAGCCATCAAACTCACTTCTTCAAAATCTGAGCAGGCAACATTGAAAAATGAAATAAAACGATTGAAGTCCTAAAAACAATCACCTGAACATGAACCGGGATTAGACTCGGTACTAAGTTACTGTTTTTCAGATGCTAAAAAGTAAAAAAAGTTTTTAAGTATGAGAGATAAACGATGAGCTATGAGATTTTTTTCTTATCCAATTCATCCTTCATCTCTCATACTTTATAGTTCATCATGCTCTTATCCACGCTGCTGTTGCATCCCTTCACAATTTTTCAGATATTGATAATCCCGAACTTATATCAATTTAGAAGATATAATACGTAAATTAGACTTGCCAAGTCTTGAGAGATATTCTTTGAATTGAAATTTTTTCATAAGACTTGGTAAGTCTGAACACGCATGGTAGGTTTTAATTGGGTATTATGTTATCTTTACACTATGATAACCCGGCAATCATTGAATAAAAAGTTAACTTTGCTTCACAGTAGTGCTCCAAATAAAATAATCTTCCAGCCAGAAAAGCCCTATCAAGCCCATTAATTGTTAACTTTTCACCAAAATACTACGTTTAAACGATGTAGTTTACAATAACTTAACATTATTTTAACCTTCCGTTTAAATTATCGCCGTACTTTTGTAGAAACTTCGCCATGAAAACACACTTCAAAACCATCGTTATCTCCGATGCACATCTTGGCACTTCTGGTTCTAAAGCCAAAGAATTGTGTAACTTTCTCAAACAACATACCTGCGACAAGCTGATTCTAAACGGAGACATTATTGACGGCTGGCAACTGAAAAAGTATGGCATCTGGAAACGCAAGCATACCCGTTTTTTTAAGCTTGTGCTCAAAATGATGGAAGATTACGACACCAAAGTAATCTACCTGCGTGGCAACCATGATGATTTCTTAGATCAGGTGATTCCGGTAAAAGTAGGCAGGTTTTCTATACGGCGTGACTATGTACTAAAATCAGGAGATAAAAAATACTATGTGGTTCATGGTGATATTTTTGATTCTATCACTACCAATCTCAAATGGATAGCCAAACTCGGCGATATTGGTTATACTTTTTTACTGTGGGTCAATAAGTTATACAACAACTACCGCATGAAAAAAGGCTTGCCTTATTACTCACTTTCCCAAAAAGTAAAGGCAAAAGTAAAATCGGCAGTCAATTTTATTTCAGATTTTGAGGAAGAACTGGCAGAAGTTGCCCGTATTCAGGGTTGTGATGGTGTCATCTGTGGTCATATTCACCAGCCTGCCATCAAAATGATTGGTGACATTGAATACCTCAACTCCGGCGACTGGGTAGAAAGTCTGAGTGCTTTGGTGCAGGACATCAGTGGGGAGTGGAGTCTGGTTTATTATACCGAAACTCTTAAGGATGACTCTGACGAACCAGCAGAAGATGAAAACGAACTTTTTGCTGAAGACGAGGTAGAAGACATGGATCTGGAAGAAGCCCTCAAAAATATCAAGATTTTGAATCGTACCAATTAACTTCTCTGTAAAGTAAATAACTGCTAAAAACCCTTATGAGGATTTTTCTAGTAAAATCAGAACATTATTGTTATCCTTAATAGGGGATGGATATAAAAATTACAAAAATTTGCATTTCAATATCATACAAAAAAGCTACTCTCAGGAAGAGTAGCTTTTTTTACTTATTGGCCTGTTCACCTTTAATGTACTAAACTTACTATAGCTGATTTAATGTTATTTCTTGGCAAGCAACTGGCATGAATGTACCATTCTGATAAATTCCGCCCGATAGCCTTCTTTGTCTTTTCCTCTGGCAGATTCGGCAAGGGCAAGTACCTGTACCATTCCTGATTTTCCTTTAAACTCTGAGTCTCTCAACACCATTCCAAACTCAGCCACCGCTGCCGACCATCTAAAGTTGTCAGAAGTTCTTTCCAAACTTACATTTTCATCTTTTACAGCTTTTTCAATCAGCTTGCTGGTATTGCCGTCAGGTTGTTTGTAACGCAGTTTTACAGTCATTACTTCATCAGAATTAGAAGTTTTAGGATTGATTTGCTGTTTTTGGTATTTGAGTTCGTCAATGCCATTCACTTTTTCATCACTTCCGGCAGGAATAATCTCATACAAAGCCGTGACCGTATGACCAGAGCCCAACTCGCCGGCATCTTTTTTATCATCATTAAAATCTTCATCCTTCAATGCCCGGTTTTCATATCCAATCAGTCTGTAAGCCTTTACATGAGCCGGATTAAATTCCACCTGAATTTTTACGTCTTTGGCAATCGTAAACAATGTCCCACCAAACTCTTTCACAAACACTTTTTCAGCTTCTAGAATGTTATCGATATAAGCATAGTTACCATTGCCTTTGTCTGCCAGTGTTTCCATTTTAGAATCTTTGTAATTACCTGTTCCAAAGCCTAATACTGTCAGAAACACACCAGACTGGCGTTTTTCTTCAATCAGTCTTTCCATCTCGGCATTACTTGACATGCCGATATTAAAATCGCCGTCAGTTGCCAGAATCACCCGGTTATTACCACCTTTCACAAAATATTGCTGAGCAACTTTGTAAGCAAGTTCTATGCCCTGTCCGCCAGCAGTGCTGCCACCAGCATGCAGGTTTTCCATAGCCTGAATAATCGCATCTTTTTGGTTACCAGAGGTAGAAGGCAATACCATTCCGGCAGCACCTGCATATACTACAATAGCCACCCTGTCTTGTTCACGCAACTGGTTGACCAGCAAACGCATGGCAGATTTTACAAGAGGCAATTTGTTAGCTTCATCCATTGAGCCTGAAACATCAAGCAAAAACACCAGATTAGAGGCAGGCAGGTTTTCGGTTGGGATTTTTTTGCCCTGTAAGCCTACATGAATCAGTTTATGTTTTTCATTCCAGGGACAGGCAGACATTTCGGTATTTACGGAGAAAGGCTCATCTGTTTTGGGTTCTTTATAGTCGTAAGTAAAATAATTGACCATTTCTTCTATTCTTACCACATCTTTCTGTGGCATTTGTCCCTGATTGATAAACCGGCGAATGTTGGTATAACTTGCTCTATCCACATCAATCGAAAAAGTAGAAAGTGGTTTACAGGTTACATCCTGATAGCCAACTTCTCTCACAGCATCATATTCTTCCGTATTAAAGTCTTCTTCTTTCTCGTCACCCTTAAAATATCCCCACGAGGCATCTTTTCTTTCTAATTTAGGAGACTCACTTCGGGTTCTGGTTGAAGGTTTTGTAGCCTTTTTATCTGTAACTACACCTGCTACTTTACCTGTTATCACCACCTCATTCAAAGCTTTCATATCAGTTTTCATCGAAACATCAATTACCGTTTTGCCTTTTACAGCAATTTCCTGAGTTACATAACCAATCATACTGAAAACCAGTTTGCCATTCTCAGGAACACTGATAGTATATTTGCCCTGAGCATCAGTAGTTGTACTTTTTGTCGAACCTTTGAGAGTTACATTTACACCGGGGAAGATGGCATTGGTTTCGTCTGTTACCTGTCCGGTAACTGTTTTGTCATTGAGCTGTATCGCATTTATCCCCAACAGGACAAGCACCGGGATACATAAAAGAAGCAGGTATTTTTTCATAGTTTTTGGATTGTTTGACAGTAGGATGCAATGCCCTGAAGAATTCCATAAAACTTTTTTTATTTTTTTTTAATTATTTTTACATTCACAATACTGCTTAGTCTTTTATGAGTATCTTTTGAAAGAAAACCAGATACTCCTGTGGGGCAGAGATGCAACAGTAATGTGGACAAACCCAAAATCCTGATAGAAAAATAAGAGACTTGGTAGTTTCGGGTTTGTCTTTACCGTTGCTGTCTTTTTCTTTTGTTTTTTTTATTTTGGACAAGCAAAAGAAAGAGAGTCTTAGACTGTCAAAACCTGTACAGCGTTTTAATCTTGTATTGATACCTAATTATTTTGCAGACTAAAAACCACACTTTTTTAATCATAAATCATCATTTACAGTGTTTTTTAAGCGTTCCAAACCAAAAGAAATCCCCCGGACAGATGCCGAACTGATTGCTGCCTACAAGCAGTCAGGTGATTTGGCTTTGCTTGGTGAATTATATGAACGCTATACGCATATTGTGTACGGTATTTGCATGAAATACCTGCAAGACAGTGAAGATGCCAAAGATGCGGTAATGCAGATTTTTGAAAAGCTGATTACCGATTTGCAGGTTCATAATGTAGAAAATTTTAAAAGCTGGCTTGCTGTACTTTCACGTAATTATTGCCTGATGTGGCTCAGAGAAGCCAAACATTTGCCACACAATGGTTTTTCAGAAGATTTTTCGGAAAACGGTGTGGAAAATCAGGGGTTTTTGCATCATAACAGAGAAGATAACGATGAAGAAACAGAGATTGCTTTACAGCATCTGGAAGAAGGAATACATCACCTGCCCCCGGAACAAAAGCTGTGTGTAGAATTGTTTTTCTTTGAAAACAAGTCGTACAAAGAAATCTGTGAATCAACTGGTTATGATTTAAACAAAGTAAAAAGTTACATTCAGAACGGAAAACGAAATCTGAAAATATTTGTAGAAAAAAAAACGTAATGGAATGGTTGGCAGGCTGGATTGCTTAATTGTTTTTAAATAAACCCAAACAATTCAACAGTTAAACCTTTCCTCAATACAACAAAAAAAATGTCTGTACCCAAAAATACAAAACATCTGTTTCCGGATAAACTTTCGGCAGAACAGATGCAAAAATATCTGGCAAACGAATTGACCGATGCAGAACAGCATCAGATGGAAAAATATTTGCTCGAAAACGAACCCGAAACGGAAGCCCTTGAAGGTCTGGGAAAAATCAAAAATCCAAAAGTTCTTGAAAACGACCTCAATGAGATTCAAAAACGCATCAGAGCAAGAGTAAAAGCTGATGATAAAATTCCGGTAATGCCACTCGGCAGATGGAAATACAATCCGATGAATATTGCCGTAGCTGCCTGTGTGGCGGTGATGCTGTCATCGGTTACATTTCTGATTGTGTTAAATAACTATCGTCAAAAGGAAAATCAACCTGTAGCTGTTACACCCAAAACAGAACAATCGCCTGAAATTAAAACAATTGAACCCGTAATAAAGGAAAATAGTGAATGGACTTCTGATAAAATTGAAGATAAAACCAAACCGGCTCCAAAAATACAGCCTGCTGATAGAGACAAAGCAACAACCAAAGATATGCCTCTGGCATTTAATGACAGCAAGGAGGAAGAAAAACCTGTAGAAAATAATGCGGTAGAACAACCTGTGAATAAAGCTGCCGAAGAGGTTGCCGTAAACAATCAGTCTGTAGAAAAAGGAGATTTAAAAAATGCAGATGTAGAAAAAGTTCAAAAACCTGTTGTTACCAGCAAAGACGATGAAGCTATTTTATATTATTCTAACACAGAGCTGGCTAAAGAAAAAACTGACAACAGCAGAAAAAAAGTGCTAAGTCCGGCTGCCAAAACAGAAACAGCAGGCAAGAAAATGATTAACGTTACCGACAAAAATGTGGCTTTACAAACTCTGAAAGGCAAAGTAACTGACGAAGACGGCAATCCTTTGCCTGGCGTAAATGTATCTGTGAAAGGTAGTCGTGAAGGCGTGGTAACCGATGTGGAGGGTAATTATGTGATTGAGGTAACAGAAAACACAAAACTTACTTACAGTTTTATTGGCTATACGTCTACTGAAGTTCAGGTAAGAAATCCTGAACAAGCACTGGCTGTAACCTTAAAGCCTGATGTGCAGGCTCTTAATGAAGTGGTGGTGATAGCGTATGGTTCTGATGATAAGAAAGACGAAATGGAAAAGTTTTTTACCACAGAACCAACACTGGGCTATACCAAATATAAACAATACATCAAAACCAACCTGCAATACCCACAGGCAGCCGTTGAACATAAAATTGAAGGCAATGTGATTGTATCATTTATGGTAAACGAAAACCGACAGCTTTCTGATTTTAAAGTAAGAAAAAGCATTGGCTATGGTTGTGACGAAGAAGCTATCCGGCTGATTAAAAACGGACCCGGCTGGAACCCTGCCCTCAAAGAAGGAAAACCTGTCTCCCAAAAAGTCCGCCTCAAAATCCGGTTTAAGCTGAAGTGACAGCCAAATGAACCAATATCATTATAAAGATTTAACAATTGAGATATTAGACGAATTAAATTCAAATTTTGATTCATCTAATAATAATATCAGCTATACAAAGCATTTTTTTAGTGTTGATGAACATGTATAGTTTTTTGATATTTCTATGGTTGTTTTTCGTTTTTTATTTAAACATTTCTACTCCTTCTTTTTGATAAATTCTAATAACAAAGTCATGAAATACAAAATTTTACTTTTATTTGCCTGCTTCGTTTCCTTTGCTGCTTTTGGGCAAGTATTACAAAACAAGAAAGAAATAGAAATAGACGGCATGAAAAGCTATTTAGATGCTTTACCCATGGGCAGGCAGGGAGTATTACTTTTCAAAGACACCGAAAAATCAGAAAAGACTGGCAATATCTGGGATTTCACTTTGTATAATACAGAGCTTGAATCAAGTTGGCAATTTCAGGCAACCATTCCCAAAGGCCTGACTATTGACGACAAGTATTTTGATGGTCAGTCTCAAACCGGTTATTTACTTTTCAAATCCACTTCCAAAGCAACACTGCTAATCATTAATCCGTCTCAAAAGAAAACAGAAACAAAAGCCTTTAAACTTCCTGATAAATTTGGTGTTAATGTTTCCGGGTTTAGTGTAGCAGGCAATATTGCCTATTTGGTAGGCACTAGTGGAAAAAAGAATGTCGTCTTTTGCTTTAATATGACTACCAATCAACCAAGTGAACTCTTAAATGACAAAGAAAATTACAATAGTTTTTCAACTATCCGTAATTCAAGTGAAATACTGGATGTTACGGCTGTTTCTGAAAATTCACGAGAAGGCACAGTTGCTATTCACAGTTTTGAAAAAGGAAGGAAGCTAAATTCACTCCAAATTTTGCCCGATGGAGAAAAAAAATTTATGGATACCAGAATTACAAGTACCGACAAAGGACAGGTTGTAGTAGGTACTTATAAAAAATACGATTATGCAGACGGTATTTATTTTGCCAGTTATGAAAATGGCAAAAAGGTGTCAACCAAATATCATAGTTTCACTGATGTAAAAAAATTTCATACCTATCTGCCAGTAAGCACATATGGGGGGAGTGCAGAAAAGAAACGCAATAAGCTTAAAGAGAAGCAAGCAGAGGGAAAAGATGCCAAATTTGATTATAAAGTGTACCTGCATAATATTATACAGAGAGAGAAGGATTTTATAATAATAGGAGAAGTTTATGTACCTTATTATTACACCACCACTTATGGCAAAGGGACTCAAAAGGTGGTTTATGAAACTTTTGCGGGTTGGATGTATACCCATGCTTTTATTGTGTGTCTGGATGCAGAAGGGAACAAGATATGGGATGATACTTTTGTATTGAGTGGTTTATTCCCTTATCATCGGTTCTTATTACAAAGTCGGATGGAGAATGGGGTCATAAAAATGATTTCAGGCTTCTCAAATTATATCTCAAGCAAAACCATTGTAGGTGATAGGGTAATTTCAGAGTCAAATATTGATTTTATTGCCAGAGAAGATGAAAATGATAAAGTAAGAACAACTGTAACCAATTTCAATACATCTGATTTACCAACTTTTAGTAGCAGCTATTGGTATGATAAATTCTTTATTATTTGGGGAAAACAGTTTATCAAAAATAAAAAAAGTAAGGAAAATCGCTCAATTTTCTATTTAGACAAGATATTATATTAAAAGTAAGTCAAGTATATCTTTTTAAAACCAATTATCAATTAAGCAATATAAAAAACTGCTTTTGCTAACAAGGAAAACGTTTGGAAGCTTGGGTACAATTAAAAAGAAAAAGATATAAAATTCTTTTGACCTCTTTAAAAAAAGAATATAATTCAAAAACTATCCATAAAAATGAGTTGGGCTACACATTATATCGAAAAATTAAAGACTGGCGAAACCGTTCAGTTTCGACCACGAGGTAACTCCATGAAAGGCAAGATTGAATCAGGTCAACTGGTTACAGTTGAACCACTTCTGGACAGGCAATTGCAAAAAGGAGACATTGTTTTGTGCAAAGTCAACGGAAATCAGTATTTACATCTGGTTAAAGCAATTCAGGGAGACAGATACCAGATTGGCAATAACATTGGCAGAATTAATGGCTGGGTCAATATTAGTGCGATTTACGGAATTTGTACACTGGTCGAGGAGTGATTGATAAAGGGATAATAAAATTTCATAATTTCAAAAAATCATGTCATCTTCAGATTTAGAAGCCCGACTTTTGTTACTGAATTATTCTATGGATTGGATAAATTCAGGAGTTTTAACAGAATCAATTCTGGATGACCAAATACAGGAGTTATCAAAAGGTGATGATATTAATACAGAACATTATCGTTATAAAACGTTTATCCTTTATTTAAGTACTCACAATCCACTTACCCACACCCAACTGAACCAACTCCTTGACATTCTTCAAAAAGATACAGATGTATCAATGGCAGTTTCTGTATCGATTCTTTTATTAAAATTGCAATATTTAACAGACAGCGAATTTGACCTGGTAAGTAAAACACTTATTACCTTTGGTGATTGGACAAAAAAGTATATAAACAACCACAAAAACCTGCGAAATAACAACAATGAATCAATCCATTAACATTGAAGAAATTATAAATCTTGTAAAAAAACAACATCCTGACAGGGAAGATATTTCGGAGGCTTTGAAAAATTGTAAAGGTGGTTTTTGGGGAAGCAAGGCATATTACCAGTTTATAGATAGTACCCATGCCAATAAAGAAGGAGCAACATGGCAGTTTGCTGAAAACCTTATTTTAGAAGACCGAAAATCAGGAACGATTATACTTGATATATTAACGCATAACAGAATTGGGGGAATTGAGTTTCTAAAAAAAATATAGACCTAACATAGCCATATCCCTATAAATCAGCTAATTCCTTCCTGCTTTAGTTTCTCTCAAAAAATATTTTTTTTTATTTTCTTGCAACATACCTACAAGTATGTATATATTTGCATCACTAATCCGGTAAACGAAAATGGTAAATACAAGGCAACAAATACTGGAAAAAAACTTTCATGCCATTCATCTCAATGGTTTTCAGGGAACTCGTACTGATAAAGTAATTGCCGATTTAGGAATTACCAAAGGTGCTTTTTATCATTATTTTCCTGATAAATTAGCTTTGGGTTATGCTGTACTGGACGAAATGGTGGCTCCGATGTATATCGGCATGTGGCAAAAGTTGGATAATTACGAGGGTAATCCCATAGACGGAATTTGTGAGATTTTGGAAGGCTTGATAGGGCAATGCGATGAAGAAGCCGTAAAACTCGGTTGCCCGCTCAATAACTTGATGCAGGAAATGGCTCCACTTGACGAAGGCTTCCGTACCCGGCTTAATTATATTCTCAATACCATGCAGAAGCATATTGCCCGGGCAATCAAGCGTGGACAGCAGGAAAACATAATTCTCAGTACAATCAATGCAGAATCACTTGCCTTTTATATATTATCTTCTTTTGAAGGCGGTTATGGCATAGCCAAATCTCTGCAAAGCAGAGAGGTTTTTGAGTCATCTTTCCGGCAGCTTATACAGTATTTACAAACTCTAAAAGTATGAAAAACAGAATAATATATATCTATGATGCTCTCTGTGGCTGGTGCTATGGTTTTAGTCCGGTGATGAAAAAAGTATTTGAAAAATATAAAGACGAACTTGACTTTGATGTACTCTCGGGTGGTATGATGATGGGCGATAGAGTTGGTGCCATCGATGAAGTAGCTCCATACATCAAAACAGCTTACAAGCAAGTAGAAAATGTAACTGGTATCAAATTTGGTGAAAATTATATCAATAACGTGCTTTTGCCTGGCACAGCCATTCTAAATAGTGAAATGCCCGGCATTGCTATGACTGTTTTCAAACAGTTTCAGGCTGAAAATGCTGTATTGTTTGCCCATGATTTACAAAAAGCCATCTATTTTGACGGTATTGACTTAAACGAAGCAGATAATTATATTCCACTCATTGAAAAGTATAATATCAACAGTAAGATTTTTCTTGCTGTGATGAAAAGTGAAGAAAGCAAAGACAGAACATTCGACGAATTTCAGTTTGTCGGTGAAATGGGTATTTCAGGCTTTCCGACAGTACTTTTTGCCAAAGGCAGTGAGGGTTATGTTCTTACAAGAGGTTACCAGTCATTTGATAAATTAGATGCTGGCATTCGTCAGCTTCTCGAAAATCAACCAGTTACCTGATTCTACGTAATTGTTAAATGGTGTTATTGTGAAAGTTTCTTTATGTTGAAAATTTTAACAATCAAAATAAAACTGACTTGTCAGAATCCATTCCGGCAAGTTTTTTTAGAAGTTGTCACATACAAACTAGTATGTATTTTATTTGTTTATCCATTATATTTTTTTATAAATCATTTCTTTCATATTTAAACAATTATCTTTTATGTACATTATAACTGGAGCATCTGGAAACACAGGAAAAAGAATTGCTGAACAACTTTTGGCAGCAGGCAAAGCTGTAACTGTAATTGGCAGAAATGCAGAACATTTGAGTAGTTTGGTTGCCAAAGGAGCCAAAGCAGCTATTGGAAATCTGGATGATATAAATTTTCTGACAGAAACCTTTAAAGGAGCAACTGCCGTTTATGCTCTCATTCCACCTAATTTTGCAACAACTGATTTCACTGGCTATCAGGTTACGGTTGGTAATGCTCTGGCAACTGCAATTGAGCAGGCAAAAGTACCTAATGTAGTAGTATTGAGCAGCATAGGGGCTCATCTTTCTGAAAAATCTGGTGTTATTCTGGGACTACACCTTTTTGAAGAAAAACTCAAAACCATTGCAGGACTCAATATCTTGGCTTTGCGTCCGGGCTTCTTTATGCAAAATTTCTTTGCTAATATTGGTCTTATCAAGGGCATGGGTATTCATGGAGGTTTTCCGGTAAATGGCGATATCAAGTTTGCAATGATTCATACCAACGACATTGCAGACTATGCTGCCAAAAGATTACTTGCTCTTGATTTTAAAGGATATTCTTATCAAAATCTTACAGGAGAGCGTGAATTATCGCTAATTGAAGCTACCCAGGTAATCGGAAATGCCATTGGCAAACCAGATTTGCAGTGGGTTACGTTCAGTTATGAAGATGCTAAAAACGGAATGATAAATGCAGGCTTAACCGAAAGTTTGGCAAATGCCTATGTGGAATTTTCAAAAGGGCTGAATGAAGGTTTAATGGCTGAAGATTTCAGAAAAAACCCAGGATTGCTAACAGCTACCAGCATTGAAGCATTTGCCAAAGAGTTTAGTATGGTTTATTCAGCTTAAATCACTAACCCTCTGTAAGTAAATAATTTACAGAGGGTTACTTTATTATTCAATCAAAGCCACTTCAATAAAAAAGGTATAATCATTTCTTAAAATCATCACTCCAAACCTCTTCTTAACTTTTTATTTTTTAACTAAAATTTACTCTAATCTCGGATTCTTAATCCTTTTTAAGGCTGAGACTCAGGGGCTATTATTTCTTCATCATTGTTACGATTAGGCTCAGGAATGGAGTCGTCAAGTGCTTTCAGTTCATCTTCTACTTCTTTTGGTAAAACAGTAGTATTTTGAGACATAATTTCATCCCAATATATTACCCTTTGTGAAGTAAACAAAAAATCACATAACTCAATATCAAGTGAGCTGTTTTTAAAAGCTTCGGCAGAGGCTTCTTTAGCAATCTCCTTCAGGTATTCGTCTTTAGATGTATCTCTGAAATATTTATCCTGAACAACCAATCTTACTTTATATAGTTCATCAATTTTATCAAGTTGTACCGAAACACGTTTATCCTTTGGAAAATAGCCATGTTTCATTAATATTTCGCCGAGTTTTTGGGCTTCTTCTTCTTTTACGTTAAGCGTGTAAGTGAGTTCACCTTTATTAAAATACAAGGTTCGCTCTTTTTTACAACCTGTTACCAGAAAAAACAAACAAACTGCCCCAAAAAAAGATATATACTTCATAAGACTAAAATTCTGGAAAGATTAAAATGAATTTAAAGATACAATTTCTACTGCCTGTTTCCGAAAAATTTGCCGAAAATCGGGCTATCATACAATATCATAACTGGTATTTTTTGCCTGCAAGCGAAGCTATTTTGCAAAACAAACAAATTCTGGAAGAATATCTGCAAACCCAACCTCTTACTCCCGAAAATTTTGTGGGAGGATTTGCGATTGAGACAGATACTATCAGTTGGAATCAGTTTTATTTTGGTCGATTCAATCAGACAATGGAGTGGTTTTCAGGGTTCAGAAGACTTCTTTCTGGTGAAAAGATTACTATGATTACTGTCTTTGATGATTCAAGACTCATACTTAAAAGCGACGGCAATGTCCTTACTTTATACGAAACCTGGGATGATTACTACCCGAGAACTGACTTCTGTCCGGAGATTCAGGTGAATTTCAAAGATTTCTTACAAAAATTGATAGAAGAATCATTTTATTTTGCTGAATTCAGTAAAAAAATCAGGCAGGAAACTGATAAACTCAAAGACCTGCCTGATTTTAAAGCCCATCATAACCTCCCCTTAATCACCCAACAATTTACAATCGAAAACGAGCAAAAGATTGAAGCATTTATACAGTTTATCAATCATCAATTCGCTGAATCACCTGAACAATAATGGTATGTTTATCACCATCAGGATCTCGTAAAACAAATTTTACACGAGGGTTATCTAATTTAAGATTGGGCTCTACATCAATAATAGTAGTTCCATTCAGACGTGGCTCTATCTGGTTGTGCAAATCAGCAATACTTTCGGCTACTACTATTTCAAGCCAGCTTGGGTTATATTCCAGTGTTTTCATATTTGCTTAGCTAATATTGTATTTGGGTATAAAAATCAGCAAATTTTATCATCTTTTGCAAGATAAAAATAAGTTGAAAACAAAAAAAGCTGTCAATTTATTGCTGACAGCTTTTTATCGTTATTTTTGGGCAAAACGTAGTTTAAAAACTATCCATAGACTGAATCACATGCACTACTACGTTATGCACATCGCCATCCTGGTCTTTCAAGGTAAATTTAAGGCGTGGATTGTCTAGTTTCAGGTTCTCTTCCACTTTAACAATAGACACATCACTCATTTTTTGCTGAATCTGAGAAGTCATTTCGGAAATAACTTTTGCAAATTCTACCTCTAATAAACTGGGATTATAATCGAGGGTTTTCATAAATATTGGTTTTGGTTTTTAGTAGCTTGTTGATAAACTGTATAGTAAACGACAATTTATGTGCCAAAGTTACAAAAAATATAACATTTCCAATATTTTTTATGAAATTATTTATAAAATTTTTCACTATCAACTTTTACCGGAATAATATTTGGTAAGAGTAAGCTACCTGCCAAAGTAAAAATGTATAAATCAATTCTTTTCGGAATAAAAATGATAAGTATTTTTACTCAGGTTTTCCGGTTTCGTAGGTTATTTCTGTAACAAGATTTACCGCATTAAATCTGAAAACGGCGGTTTTAGATTTTGAATCAGCAAATTTATTTTGACATTGCTCTCCTTTTTCAAGAAAATATATGTAATACTTTTGATTTCTTACGGATAACATCTGCAAATCAGGTTTACCGAGTACCTGCAAAATTTCATTTTCAGAGAGCCCTCTCAAATTAAGTCTTATTTTCTCAAAATCTGCCTGTTGAGCAGCCCGTTTGCCGGTACAAGCCAATTTATCATTTTTAAAAACCTCATTATCAAAACCTTCTAAATTCACTTTGGGTTTGCACGACAAAATGCCCGAAAGCAAAACCATTATTAACAGCCATTTATTCATAAAAAAGTCATTAGTTATTTACAATATTTATCTAAAGCCTGTACAGCCTCTGAGTAACCCAATTTTTGGGCTTCCTGCAAACTGGCACATCCCGACTGCTGATCTTTGCGGGTAATTTGTGCCAGACCCAGCGTAAAATATGCCTTTGCAAACTTGCTGTCTAATTTCAGACAGGTGGTAAGGTCGGCAATGGCATCGTCAAACTGTTGCATGGCTATAAGGGCAGATGCTCTGTTGTAAAAAAAATCTTTGTTATCAGGCTTTAGTAAAACTGCCTTTTGAAAATCAGCAAGAGCCTGGGGATAATTCTGTAGGATAAAATAAATATTGCCCCGGTCAAAACTGGCATCGGCATTTTCGGGATTCAGACTCAGCGTTTTGTTATAATCTTTCAGTGCCGAAGATGTATCATTCTGAGCCATTTTCAGCCTTGCCCGGTTATGGTAAGGTTTATAAAAATCCGGTTTTATCTCAATAGCACGATTCAAATCAAGTTCAGCTTCACGGTAATGCTGCAACTCAAGTTGCACCACACCTCTTGCATTAAAGGCATCGGCATTACTTGTATTTTTCTCAATGGCTTTGTCGAGAAAGGGAATCGCTTCTTCAAATTTTCCTTGGTTCATCAATTCCCGGCTTTTTTCCAGATAGGCTTCTGAAGAGTTAGAACAGGATGCCATCAGCAGACAAAGAGCAGGGAGCAGGGAGTAAAAAGACAATTTCTGTTTGTCAGATATTTTGGTTGAGAATAATTTCATACGTCAATATTTTTTATTAATCTTCTTCCATCAGTTCAAGTAAGTCAGCAAGGTCATTGGCATTGGTATAGCCGGTTTTTTCTTCCGTATTGCTTCTGAGAGCGATGCCTTGTATGTTACTTTCCTGCAACAGTTTTTCAATAGTATCAGCAGTTACTCCAAACCCCAACAATAGTGGAAAGCGTTCTGCCAGACTATAGACCAACTTTTCAGTTTCGGGAGTGAGTTTTTTTGCATCAGATTCCAGTAAAACATAATGAAAGTAAGAACTGTTTTCCGAAAGAATTTTTCCGATGTCGAGCAAGCCGTCAAAGCCTGTAGTCTCTTGCCAGAAAACCCTGTAAATCAAAGGAATACCTAAATTTCTCAGTGCTTCATCAAACAAATCTGTCTCAATATAATTTATTTCATATTGTGTAAGAATGGTTTTTATTTCAGAAACTGACATTCCATGGCACTCTCCTACCGCTTCCACACCTGACAACCAACCCGAAATTTCTTTTGATTGCAGAGGGGTTACATAATGAGGACTCGTAGTATTAAAATCGTAACCAATCAGACTTACTCCCATTCCTGCACAATAACGGGCATCGGAGAGATTGGAAACACTACCAACTTTAACAAGTGTTTTTAGCATAATTGTTGAGTAAGAAAACCTAAAGAAGCTGACTGAAACACAACTTACTTTTCGGCATCAAATTTCACACATTTGGTTCTTGTTTTCAAAACTATTCAATAAAGAAAACGTTTTATTATTATTAAAAAGACGTTACAACATTCATTTTCACACAGATAAGGAATTTTTTTATGAACATCAGTGTTATTAAAAAATTGGTGGAAACCCAGTCGGTTGAAGAGCTTCTCAAAGCTGAAAGGGCTTTGATTGAAGACGAACCGCTGCCTTTTGAAATTGAGGGAAATGATGGGAGTCAGCAGCTTTCGTATACAATTGCTGCTCTCTGGATTAAAGAACTGATGACAGAAAAAAAACTTTCTTTTCAGCAAGCCCTCGACACTTACTTCCGCCAGGTAAGAGAAACAATAAATTAAAAAAGAATTAAACCATGGAATTCCTGAATTGTTAAGGTTAAAACTTTGACAATTTCAGCAATAAAACCATTTTATTAAAACCATGAGCAGAAAAGGGAGAGTACTGGTAGCCATGAGTGGCGGAATTGACAGTTCGCTGGCTGCCGTTTTATTACACGAACAAGGCTACGAAGTAATTGGTATGACCATGAAAACCTGGGACTATGCTACGGCAGGCGGCAGCAAAAAAGAAACCGGCTGTTGTAGTCTTGATTCTATCAATGATGCCCGCAATGTAGCTGTAGGCTTGGGCTTCCCTCATTATATACTAGACATTCGCAGCGAATTTGGCGATTCGGTAATTGACCATTTTACTGATGAATATTTAGCCGGACGTACTCCTAATCCCTGCGTATTGTGTAATACACATATCAAATGGGATGCTTTGCTTCGCCGGGCAGATAAACTGGACTGTGAATTTATTGCTACTGGTCATTATGCCCGGATTCGTAATGAAAACAACCGGTATATTATTTCGAGAGGACTTGATACCAACAAAGACCAGTCTTATGCTCTCTGGGGAGTTTCGCAGGAAAGTCTGAGCCGGACAATTTTTCCGTTAGGCAATCTGCGTAAGACTGAAATCTATGAAATGGCAACTCAAAAAGGATTTATGGATTTAGTAAATAAAGCTGAATCGTATGAAATCTGTTTTGTTCCTGACAACGATTACCGTGGTTTCCTGAAACGTCGGGTTGAAGGTCTGGAAGAGCAGGTAAGAGGAGGAAATTTTGTACTGGAAGATGGAACTGTTGTTGGTAAACATGAAGGTTATCCTTTTTATACAGTTGGGCAACGCAAAGGGCTGGGTATTGCTTTGGGTTTTCCGATTTTCGTACTGGAAATCCGGAAAGAAACCAATGAAGTGGTGCTGGGCAGAGAAAAAGACCTCGAACGCAACGGTATGCTGGTAAAACGCCTGAATATGATGAAATATGCCAGTCTTGATAAACCCATTGAGACTGTTACGAAAGTTCGTTACAAAGACCCCGGCACCCCTGCAATAATTGAACAAAACGGTGACGAAATCAAAGTACTTTTCCATGAACCTGTCAATGCTATTGCTCCGGGGCAGGCTGCTGTTTTTTATGAAGGGGATGATGTAGTAGGTGGTGGCTGGATTATGAAAAGCTTTAAACAAAACTGGGAAACCGAAAAGATAAATTCAGATAATCTACAATCGGTTTTGTAATAAACGTAATTGAGTTTAAGCCTGTGCGAGAAATAAAATCTTGCACAGGTTTTTTATTTTAAACCTCATTGTAGCGTTTCATAAACTCATAGATACTCAAGGCCGACTCCCGCAATTCGGCAGCTACACTATTAAGGTAGTCAGGTGTGCCATAGATGAGAGCCTGAACTGCTTCGTAAAAAGGGCGAAGGATTTTGTCATGACCGGTCTGCCGGAAAACCTCAAGCAACTCTTCTCCATAACCCAATTTGACAATGACGGCTGCCGAACGTTGCCAATCGTCAAACGTAGTTTCAGGTAAATTTTCTCCGATTACTCCTAATGCCTGACGCAAAAAATCCGAACCTATTCCTGCATTTTTGTCGTAAAAGGCAAAAACGGCTTCGATGAGGTTGTAAGAATCTATAATTTCTGAATAGTCGATTTTTTTTACCTCTTCAAACCATTTTTTTGCTTCTTGCATATTATGGAGTTTATCACGAAGTAAGAAAATCAGGTTAAATTTTGGAGAAACCGTATTTTGATCAATAGCAATAGCCTTTATAAATATTTCTCTAGCTTTCTCATATTCTTTCAAGATATCTAAGTAAATATTACCTAAACTATTATAAGCATCCACATAATTTCCATCTAGCTCAATGGCTTTTGTATAATCAACAATTGCTTTCTCATATTCATTTAAGTTTCGATAAGCGATACCTCGATTATTATAAGCAAAAGCATTATTTTCATCCAATTCAATAGCTTTTGTATAATCAACAATTGCTTTCTCATATTCATTTAAATAGTGATAAGCAAAACCTCGATTAAAATAAGCAAAAGCATCATTTTTATCCAATTCAATAGCTTTTGTATAATCAACAATTGCTTTCTCATATTCATTTAAGTTTCGATAAGCGATACCTCGATTATTATAAGCAAAAGCATCATTTTCATCCAATTCAATAGCTTTTGTATAATCAACAATTGCTTTCTCATATTCATTTAAATAGTGATAAGCAATACCTCGATAAAAATAAGCAAAAGCATGATTTTCATCCAATTCAATAGCTTTTGTATAATCAACAATTGCTTTCTCATATTCTTTTAATTCTCCAAAAGCAAAACCTCGATTATTATAAGCAGAAGCATTATTTGTAAATAATTTAATCCATTTATCTGAAATTTCTATTATTTTTTCATAATTTTTATTATTATAGGCTAATTTTATCTCTTCAATAAAAAACTTCTCTTTCTCATTGATATAATCTTCTGATATCTCAAATAGTAATTTAACCTCCTCCAACGTATTTTTTTCCAGCAAATCTTCCATCGCCTTATATTTCAAATCTTTACTTAATGGATGATTTTTCATGGCTTCAGCCATTGCCAAGCCATACGTGGCATGGTTTATTCCTTTGGCAGTTTCCTGCAAGTAGTATCGGGCTGCTTTTTCTATGTCTTCTCCATAGAAAACTTCTAAGAATTTAGCCAGACACATCAATTCACGACGTTGGCGACGGCTGCTGCGTCTCATCAGATACCAAACATTAAAAAAACGCTCACTTATTTCATACACCGTTCCTTTGCTTTCCTTACCGTTTTTTCGTTTAAAGCCCTCCATCTGGTTTATCCAACCCACTTCTTTCAGGCGTTTGAGTTGGGGCGAGAGTTGCGGGTTATCTAATCGGGTTAGTTCCCGTAGGTCATCCAGCCGTATCGGGTCCCAGTGCAAGGCTATGGCATCAACTACTACCTGCAATTGAGCAGAAAGTTCTTCAAAACGGGCTTTGTAAAGCGGTGTAACAGCTTCAAGCAAGGCGTCCAAATCTTCATACACACTTGCTGAAAAGCCTTTGGCAAACACCTGAAACAACATCACCGTAGTGCGGGGGTTTCCGCCTGTGAGGGCATACAAAGTACGCAGGCGGGCAGTTTCGGTATTCATTTTTTTGAGCAATTCCGTTTCTCCGGTTTTTTCTGACAAGGAGCGAAGTAAATCCTTCACTTCCTCAAAACTTAATTTTTCCAGTAAAAACACCCGAAACGCATCATAAAAAGGAGCTTGGTACTCATATTGCACAGGCTCGGTACTTGCTCCCAATAAAACAGGTGAACCAGCTTTGGTTATCAGATTGCGGAGTTGCCATTGCTCATTTTCTTTCAGGCTATCCAAAACCTGATTGAGGTTATCAATGAGTAAAACCGGACGGCGATTGAGTTGAGTAGTGGTGGTTTTCAGATAGTCAAAAGCCTTTTCAGCCAGTTCAGTATCATCGGTAATTTTAGAAAGTTTTTGAATGGTTTCATCCATTTCTTCCACCAATGGCTTGTTTCCTTCTACTTCCAAAGTATCAGCCAACGCATCCAGGCAATTTAGCCATAATTTGGAGAGCCGGTCAAGGTTATATTGCTCTTCCGGAAATGCCAATGGAATCAAGTGATTAAAAGCCCCGTTTTTACGAAGTTCTACGTCTATCCGCCGGAGCAGCGTAGTTTTGCCCATGCCCCGTTGTCCGATAATGAGGTAATGTTGTGGAATACTGTCCGGCGTTTCATCAGACAAACTTTCAATAAGTGCTTCAAAAACATCATTTCGGGCAATAAAGCCTTGAATAAGTTCCTCATCATTGAGGCGATGAGGCATATAAATACTGATACGATTTAACGAAAGTGTCATAATAGATAAATGATGTACCGGAATATTTCTAATTTAATAAGAAATATTCCGGTATTTTGAATTTTATAAGTTTCTGAAATTTTTCCACCAATCCCAGATAAACGGTGAACGAAAAACGAATTTATTTTCATGTTGTATTAAATAGCCATCATGTTCTAATAAATCCAGTAATTCTCTTAGCTCTTCTTTCTTTTTTTCTGAGTTTTGGGCATTTTTATAGAGAATAAATGTCAGATTTTGAGAAGATTCTCCTGCCGGATTTTTTACAGTTGCATCTAAAATTTTCATAGCTTTTTCATACTGCGTTGCAGTAAGTTGTTCTTTCAATCGTTGTCTCCATGTATCAAACTGGGCTTTATTTTTAACAATTGTATTTTGGTAAGCCAAGTCTATTTCTTCATTTGTTACGGAAACATTCTTTTTGCATGTAAATTTGATTTCTGTCATCAATAAATTCATATAGAAAGGAATATGCCAGCCGATTTTATCCAAAATGTATTGTATCTGATTCTCCTGAACAGGTAGGTTATCTTCCAATATTTTTGTTTTTAGAAATTCTGTAGCTTCTTCCGGTTCAAATGCCCCAACAGGAAAAGAATAGATGTCGTTAATAGTAGCTGACAAGCCGTATTTCTTTGTAAAATTCTGCAATCCTATAGAACCGCAGAATATCCAGCTTATCTTGTTTTGATTAGTAGCTGCTTCGATACGATAGCTTCGCAAGCGAGAGAGAATATTTTTCACTTTCTCATCTCCTTTGTCTTGCTTTTGTAAATGAAGTAAAAACACAGGTAACTCATCAACAATTATCAAAAAGTTGTTATCTATTTTATTGATAATCTTTCCGAGTTCATCCAGAACGTTGTAGTTAGTTTCTGATTTTGCTGTACCGACTGTTAGCTCTGCACCCGGAATGCTAGCTTTGAAATTGACTCTTTTTAAAAATTCTCCCACGGCTGTTCCTGCTTTTTGCATCAGTTTGTTATTTGCTTCCAAGGCTTCCACAATTTTTCTGGCTACACCTGTTTCATCTTCGGTTCCTTCAACATCTACATAAATCCCTTCCCAACCTTCGTTTCTCAGTAAATCCAATAATTTTAAAGCAAAAGACGATTTTCCGACCCTGCGAGGAGCAGCAATCAACAAATGATTGCCATCATTGAGCAATTCCATAGCATTTTCTAACAGTGTTTTTCTCCCAAAAAACTGTTCTCCAGTAACCGGTGATCCTAATTTTGACATAATTTTATAGCTTGTTTAAAAATTTATACAACAAAAGTAATATACAAAAATGTATATATGCAAATTTGTATATTAAAAAATATAAAATATTTTCCTTCCTATTTAAAATATGTCTTCAGAAAGCGTTTTTCACAAAATAGAATTTATAAAAGTAACTGATTACTTCGCCCAGGCAGGCACAGGGATTTGTGGATTAAAAAGTTCGTCGATGTAATAGCTACGTCGGGAGGTTTTATTGCAGTTAGGGTCATTGCCAATTGGATAAAGACACGGTTCATACGGTCCATTATTCTGGCTGTTCATAATACTGGCAGGGTCACCGTTGGGCAATAAGTCATCACGGTGCTGGCGACCCAAAAAGCAATGTCCCAACTCGTGAAATACAAGAGCTTCCTGATTCTCTTTGGGCATTTGTGTCCAGCAATCAGCATCCTGACTGATAGTGATGATACGTTGTCCTCCATTTTGAGGATTTTTGCACTGCCCACAAATATCATCAGGAGTATTCCCAAATTTGATAATCAGATTTTCTTCCTTTATTACGATACCTCTCTTCTTAGCTTCTTCCACAAAAGATTTTACATATACCAGAAAATCAGCATCTATCTGATAAACAACTGGCTCAGAAGCCGGCTGCATGCAGGATGCCATCAAAAATAACACGAGTACAATACCTCTTTTGAACATAATGCTTTCGATTGAAAGTTATAAGACCATTCAAAGATAAATTTGAGCATTTTTAAGTTTTATTCCAATTACTTTTCCTAAAACAGATAAACTAATGTTTTAGCAATTTAGTTTTGTGTATTAATTTTACTAATTTCATTATACCGATTTTTGAGTTTTAGCCGAGCTTTCTCAGTGGTAAACGACCAATTGACTTTTAC
>JAESFG010000396.1_pt1 | contig 49710 bp, 50 predicted proteins | sample 9269371 | NCBI WGS metagenome assembly JAESFG01 (sample SAMN14506227, study PRJNA617093) | algae metagenome | isolation source: Aetokthonos hydrillicola CCALA 1050 (B3-Florida) and co-occurring... | place: USA: South Carolina | collected 2013-01-01 | reverse complement strand
GCACCAGCGGCTCCATCGCCGCCCACCGCTCGTCCGTGAGCATGTACCGCATGACCGACACCGAAACGGGGAGGAAATCGCGCCCAACTCCTTACCCCAGATGGTCAACCAACGTCAACAGAACCTAGCTCAAAGAACTTGACGCAAGCTGAGCTCTTGCAAAGTCGTGAAGCGCTAAAGCCTATTCCATAAAACATTCGCTGAGGAGCAACGCTATGGCTTCCAACTTTGGAACCCACCGCTGGAACGGGAGCCGCTTTGTGCGGGTCTTTCCTGGAGCGGCGGTCGTGATCGCTGTCGAAAAGAGCGGTGCGTGGCTGTTGGATGCGCAGAACAGAATCTTCAAACCCAATGGTGTCAGTTGGGTTCAAGTCGATGGTTCAGCCAACGATATCGATGTCGGTGTGGACGGATCTGTGTGGGTCATCGGGACGAATCCCAAGCCAGGTGGTTTCGGGCTGCACCGCTGGAACGGCAGCAGCTTTGATCCGATTCCAGGTGGGGCGGCTGCGGTGAGGGTCGCCGTAAATCCATCGGGTTTCGCGTGGCTCGTGAATGATCGAGGGCAAGTTTTCCGTCCTACCGGGATCGAATCATGGGAACTGGTGCCGCCGCCCGCCCTCGCCACAGATATTGACATCGGTGCGGACGGTTCGGTCTGGATTGTAGGTGCCGACCCAGTGCAGGGCGGATTCGGCGTTTACCACTGGAACGGTTCAGGCTTTGATCGCTTACCAGCCCCGTTATCGGCGCGGAGGCTTGCCGTTGACGGGCATGGGCAGCCGTGGCTTGTTAATTCCTTTGGATCGATCTTTCAACCAGACGCGGGGCGCTGGAATCCTGTTGCTGGGAGCGCCAAAGAGATCGATATCGGTCCAGCGGGAGAGGTGTGGGTAGTGGGGACGGACCCAACGAGCGACGATCTTAGCAGTCTGCTGGTTACCGAGGCGACAATTGTCGGTGTTAGAAACGTTCGATCCGTTGTGTGTCAGAGCAGTTATTTCGGAGACAAGTCGGCGGTTGATCGGCAAGTGGCAGGCGGGCCGGCGTACAGCTACGTTCCGCGTTTGATTAGAGATACAGTGAGACAACTGTACTGCCTTTACTTTTGTGGTAGATGGCAAAGTGAGTTAGGTGACGGTGATCACACTCTGCAAACGCATTCGCCTACGGGCTTCGCTGCCTCGTGGTCGCCGGTGGTCAGACCCGACATCCTGCAAGGACGAGAGGAGGGTCACCCGAACCAATGGTTCTCCAATAATGCATGCTCACCAGCTGTGGTAAAAGCCAGCGGCACATACCACATGTTCACGCAGGTTCAGATTCCGCCTGGCTTTCCGATCGATGTGCCTGGGCAAGTTGCCGAAGGCCTGGCAGGCGGCGACAGGATTCAGTTGCATACCAGCAGCGATGGCGTGAACTGGCAAAGGTGGTCTGCCGAGCGTGGGGTAATCGTAAACATTGATGATCCCACAAATGCAGCTTTTGCATTTGTGGAGGCTATCTACGTTCCATGGGACAGGCTCCCCTTTTGGCTGTACACCACGCGACTGGGCGGAGCGGTCGGTCAGGAGGGCACGTGGCGCATTCGATCAGCTGATCCTACGACTTTTAGCTGGGCCAGCCGTGAAGCAACCTCGATCCCGGGATTCGGGAACCAGATGGGCTATATGCATGATATTAACGGCAACCCTCTATTTCTTAGGGTTGTTTCTATAGCAAACGGCACTGGTCGAATGGTCCCAGGGTTGCATTTCTCTCGTGACGGTCTTCAGTGGTCGGTGGCCGATCGCACCTCTATATTGCTTGATGCTGTAATGGATAATCGTGATTTTCGGGACTGCAATTTCATAGGGCTATCTACTCTCGACGGGACTGGCCAACTCGAACTGACCGGAGATAATCAAGTTCGGTTTCTTTATTCCGCAGCTACCCAGGATCCGGGAGTGAATGTGCCACACCACATTGGCGTCGGAATCTGCTATCTTAACATCTTTACCTGATCCGCACACTGGAATCAATTTTCGCCAAATTTTAGAACGGGCTTTTGTTCGATGATTTTCAGTTGAATGTAACGAGCATCAAGATCGCATATTGCGCGTTGCCCTCTAACTCGGCACACTTCTCTCACAGGCGCTGCGCCCCCGCAGGTTCCGTCGAACCCGCCCCCGCAGCTTCGTAACCCGCCATCGGCCCGTCGGCCGACCATCGTTACCAACCAAACGAAACACCACAGTTGTGCCCAACGACCTCCGGGAGAGAGGGGGAAGGAGTCTAGCTATTTGCAATGAGGAACAGTGAATCCTGAACAGTTAAGGAAACGTTACGGGGAGATCGTCGAGCGCATGGAAGCTCCGTAAGCGCCCGGCCCCGGGACGTATTGCGGCCTCTTGTAGGATCAAGGCTTTCTCGCCCACGAGGAGGCCCCACCGATGCCGAAGTCCCGTCGCCGCCGTGCCGAGCGGGACCAGTTCTGGCGAGACACGATCGCCGCCTGGAAGGAGTCGGGCCAGACCGTCACTGCGTTCTGCGCCGCCCGCGGACTCGGTGAGTCCACGTTCTTCGCCAAGCGGCGCGTACTCTCCCGACGGGACCAATCCACGAGTGCACCTACCTCGCCTGCTTCGAGCACATCGTTCGCCGCGGTCCGGGTGATCCCCGATCCTACCATCGAGATCGTCGTTCCCGGTGGAGTGTTCCTCCGTGTCCCGGCGGGAGCCGACGTGGCAACCGCACTGTGGCCGGTGATCGGTAAGGGCAAGCGCAAGACAAGATGTCTCGCCTTTGTCACGAACAGCGAACCGTCTGGTACTCATCTCAAGGCCGACCGTGCCCGGCCTGACAAAGCCATTGCCTGCTCTGCCGATCAGAAGGAGACAATCACCTCTCCCGGCCGCCCGGATTCCGAATCCGCTGCGTCACCGGACGCTTACTGTGGACGTACATCGGGGACGCGGACTACCCCTACGTGCTGTTTGACTTCACGAGTGACTACACGGCCGACGGGCCGACTCAATTCCTCGCCGGTTACAAGGGATACTTCCAGGCGGACGCGCTGGCCCAGTACGAAGGGTTGTACGGCGACGACAAGGTCAAGCACGCGTGCTGCGGCGCTCATGCTCGGCGCAAATTCGTGGCGGCCTGCGACGCCGGTGACGAGCGGGCCGCCCAGGCGCTGGAGTGGTTCGGTCGGTTGTACGCCATCGAGCGGGCGCTGCCGCCGCTGTTGCCGCCGTCGGACGACCCAGGGTCCCGGGAGCAACGTCGTCAACGCGAAGAGCAGCGGCAGACGCTGCGCGAACGTGACGCCGGGCCGGCGTGGGACGAACTGTCGAAGTGGCTGGCCGAGCAGAAGCCGGGTGCACTGCCGAAGTCGCCGCTTGGGATCGCGATCGGGTACGCGACGAACAACTGGAATGCGTTGAAGCGGTACCTGGAAGCGGGCTACCTGGCGCTGGACAACAACCTGTCCGAGCGAACGCTTCGTACCATCGCACTCGGACGGAACAACTGGGGCGTGATCGGGAGTGAAGCGGGCGGTCAAACGGCGGCGACCCTCTACTCCGTCGTCGGAACGTGCAAGCACCTGGGGATCGACCCGTTCGCGTACCTCCGCGAGGCGCTGCCGGGGTTGTTCGCGCTGGGCGAGAAGCCGACTGCGGAGCAACTGCTCGGCTGGCTCCCAGATCGGTGGTTGCTCACCCGAACCCAGGATCATCCGAGCCCGGACCGGACCGCCGGGTGAGGCTCAACAGAGCGACTCGCTCGAGTCTGTGGACCGGCGATCCGCGGGTTCATACCGCCCGCGCCCGGGTGGCGTGGCTCCGCGCGGTCGCCCCGGTGAGCGGGGGGACCCGGTCGGTGTGGCACGGCGGTGGAGCGCCGGGCGAGCTTCGGTTCAATTCCGCCCACACCCACGCGCGCCGGGACAGTGCTCCTCTTCCGGATGAGAACCGTTACTTTTTCGGCTTCTCGGGCACGCGCTCGAACACCATCAGGATCGTGTCCGTCCCGTCATTCGGGATGTCGAAGGTCGTCGGCCGCTTCTTCCCCTTGCCCTGGTACAAGCAGATCGTGAGCGTGTCGCCGGTGACTTTGTAGATCGCCTCGTCCACCGCCCCGTCCCGCGCCTTCTCGAGGCTCTTCAGGTCGAGGAGCTTGGGGTCGGCGGCCGGGTCGAGCGCGACGATCTCGCCCTTTTCGATGCCCTCGAAGTACCACTTGCGGCCCTTGAACTCGCCGATCAACTCGGGGTCCCCTTTCTCGGCGGTGTACTCCTTCCCGCGCACGCCGACTTTGACCTTCCGCCACTTCCCCTGGAGCTTCTGCACTTCCTTTTGTGCCGCTTCGGGGAGCTCGTTCTCCTTCCCCTTCGGCGGTCCGTCCGAACTCACGAGCGACAGGACCGCGACGACGACCGAGAGCATAGATACCTCCTGAGGGTGTTGGAACGGCGGTGGGATGCGCACACCGTTCAGACGCCGCTTGCTCGCGGCCGTTTCACGGAAGAGGACGCCCGAGAAGGACATAACGTGTTTGGCCGGCTGGGTACTTCGCAGGCACTTCGGTGATCATGGTTTGACCTAATGGGGCGCACGCTGGTCTGTATACGGACACTCAGGAAACCACGACGGATTCGCCCCCATTGTTCGGCCGTGTGGTGCCTTCAACCCATGTCCGTTCGCAACGTGACGTTGAACAGCCCCGGCGGGCTGCTCGACTGAGCCGATTGTGCAACTGGCTCTGATCACCCACTCAAAGATCGAGGAAACGCCCCCCGCTCCCATCTTGCTCTTCTGGCTCCTCCGGCTCGTCTTCTGGCTCTTCGGCCACCACTTCCTCGACACTTGCGGTCTCGATGGGGCGGAGCACCTTGCCGTCGAATCGCACGTAGTTGCAGTCCAGGTCTTTGAGGATGTTCTCGAGCAGAGACTTCTCGTCGCTCGTGGTGAAAATCACCTGCTGCCCGACGTTCCCGGACTCTTCGGCCCGACGGAGCAGCGCGTCAAAGCTCGGAGCCTCCGCGCCCTGTTGCCTCGGTTCGTCGAAAACGACGAATCCCAGATGGTTCGTCTTCTCCTTGCGACCGACCTCCAGCATACCAAGGAGGTATGCCCAGATCATGCGAATGGTGTCGCTCGCGGACGTGAGCCCGATGTCGTACCCATCGCGGCTCGGGCGGTAACTCTCCCGCCCGATGCCGATCTCCTCAATGGGGAAGCTGGAGAAGTTGTACTCGCGGAGCTGCGCAACGAATGAGGACTCCAGATGCTTGAGTTTCCTCTCATCGTCGGCTGAGAGGTTCACGTCTGCGAGGGTTTTCAGCCGCCCTTGAACCGTGCCCCACTCATCGGACAAGCCCTTCAGAGCCTTCATGATCTCTTCGAACTTGACGATCACGCCCTGCACCACGAGCAACCGGGCGTCGATCTGCAGTTGCTCCTGCACCGCGGCAACAGAGGGGATGCGGCCGTCCGACTTCAGCGTCTTCTTTAGGGCGCGAATCAGTGCGTTCAGATCCTTGATGCGGTTCATGATGGCTTCGACGTCGCTCTCTTTGGCCTCGATCACCTCGTCGACGTCGTTCAGCATTTTTCCGAATGTCCCCATTTGGTCGCGGATGAGGCTGGGATCGTACCGCACGATGATTTGGTTGGGTGCCCGGTGCCCTTGGATGAACTGGAGGAACGCCACCCTCGTTTCCTCCGTCTTTATGGCCCAGTTGAGCACGTGGAGCTGCTGGTGCGTTGCCTTCCCGCCCCAGCACTGCTCGAGGAGGAGCACGAGGACGTGCAACCGCCAGACCGGCCGCATGTCCCCTGGAAGGGACACGGGGCGGCGTTTGAACGTGAAGGGCACGTTGAAGGCGCGTTCGAGTTCCGTGTCAAGCATTTTGGCGGTCCGGGAAGTCCAGTGTGCATTCTCCCAGCCACTTCGACACCGTGCCCCAGGACACACGTTCGCGATCGCCTTCGGTTAAGAACTTGTGGGCGGTCGCGAGGGACTGATTGAATTCCTTCCGAACTTCGGTGAGTCTCTCGCTTGCAGGTCTTGTTACGAGCAAGTTCTCCGTCTCGATAGATTCCCCCTTACGGGTGATGAGTTCGACGAGTTCTTCCCATTCCGGGGGAAACTTTTTTTGCAGCTCCTCAAGGACGTTCGACGCATCCAGATGATGCCGAAGCAACTTGTCACGAAACCCCTCCCGGGTCGCATCGCCATCCTTGTCGAGAACCTTCTTTACCTTGTTGTCAATGTGCTGGACGAACTGCGGGTCCTTACTCTTGAACGTCGCGATCTCCGTCGCCGTGATTGGAACAATGCTCCCCTTCGGAAGCCTCGGCTCTCGAGCGACCATCAGGGCGTGCGGGAAGTGTTCCGCGCACTTGACGCACACCTCGAATTTCGGGTCGAGGAATGACAGCTTCTTCGCAAGCAGTTCGCGACCCTTCTTCCTCCCGTACGCCAAGACCTCCTTGTCCGCCACGACGGGCACCATCAATGTCCACCGGCGGATTTTCAATTTGCCGAGGTAGCCCGCCCACCACACCTTGTTCGTCTCAAGTTTTTCGAGATCCTCTTTGATCTTGTCCTTCTGCTTCTGAACCCGTTCCTTGTGCGTCTTCGTGTTCTGATCGGCGTAGCACTGGTACACCTCGCCATTGTCGGCAACCCCTTCCAGGCCGTTGTCCCCGTTGATGTCCGGGATGGGCTGGTAGCTGCCATTCAAAAGGCAGTGGTGCGTGGAAAGAAGACTATTGGCGAACCTCTCCCATTCCTTTTCGCCCCACTGGCGCGCAAGGTCTCCCATCTGGACTCCAGCATGATAAAGCGAGCGGCCGCTCAACGAGAGCGAGGAATCACCCGAAGGCCCGCAGTTTACCACTTTCTCTGGTGAGTTCCAGCAGGTCCTAGCAGCAAACAATCTGTAGATTTGTGCATAGGCCGTTCTAAGTGGCAATGTCAGTTGCTCGCATTGCCCGCGGCGTCTTCGTCGCTCGCGATCTCGTCCCGCTTCGCCTCCAGCACCGCGGCCACCTTCCGGCGGATGATCTCCCAGCGTTCGGCCATACGGGCGTCCAGATCCTCCTGGAATAGGATTTTGCAGAGGTTCGTTTCGTGCCGGGCCGCCTTCTCGGGGTTCGGCGTCTGGCAGATGCGGTGGTACTCGAGTCGGTGTTCGTACTCTTCTTGACAGACCCGCTCGAAGCTCGCCCGCTCTTCGGCCTGGGTTCGCTCCCACTCCTCGCGTAATGGGTGCGTGTCGGGGTCGGAAAAGATGAAGAGTCAGTCCGCCGAGGTCTCCCGGCTCCGCAGCCAAGCGTCAAGTGACGCGCACGCCAGTATCTCACCGACGTCTGCCAGGACGGCGCTCGTGAACCACTCTCCGTGCAGATGACAGCCCGCGAACAACTTGTGGAGACGCCGCTCGTGCCGCTCAGACCCGGCGACGTGGCCGACGAGCCGGAGCGGGTTGGGGTTGCCCGTCTGGAGTGCGGCCAGCCGCTTTTCAGGCCTTCTCAGACAGAACCCGATCTTGACGTCCGTCTTCACCGTGTCCTGAATGAAGTAAACGATTCCGTCATTGGGTAGCGCGGCCATCGCACGTCGCTGGCGCCTGGCCGCGACCTTCTGGTTGGCCTTGCTCCGGAGCTCCCCCTTGGGCAGCCGGCCGAGCCCGCGCGGGTACAGCCCCTTGACGGCGAGTGGGAGCTGGGGCTTGATGACGCACTGGGCTTGTTCGAGCACCCGCGCGAACCGGTCCAGGTGGCCGACGAATGCGTCCGTCGCGCGGGTGTACACACGGCCGAGCAGCCACCACGTCGCCTCGCCGCCGTAGAACTCCAACGGCACGCCGTGGAACCACCGGTCGGCGTACTGCTTGACGCCGCCGCGTGTCGCGAACCCGCTGCCCGGCTCGGAGTTGAGGAGCACCGACGCCCCCTCCCGCGGGTCGCACCTCTCGGTGACGAACGCACCCCGAAGACTCACTTCCTTCCGGCAGCCGGGAACGACGAGCTGCGTGATCCGCACGGTGTGCGCGAGTAACGCCAGCCGGGCGTCGGCGACGGTCGTCAGCGCGGCGAGGGCCGCCTCGGGCGTCGCGGCCTTCAGAATGAACGGCTCGCGGAAGACCTCGCCGGAATCGGCCGCCAGGACGATCTGGCACTTCAACAGGCCGCCGGCTGGTGGTGCGGCCGGCTTCGTCGGCTTCCGCGGGAAGTAGACCTCCGGGGCGGCCAGCAGCTCGGTCACGAACGGCAGGACACGGTCGTCGAACCACTCCCCGGAGACGCGGAGCGGCCGCTCGCCGGGCAGGTCCCCGCAGCGCTTCTCGACCAGGAAGTGAACCTCCCGCTCTACCCTCTTCGTCCCGGCGAACTTGCCGAGCAGGACGAGCTTGCTCGGTGTGGAGATCTGTAGCGTGGACAGCCGACGGCCGGGGTTCCACGAGGTGCCGATCTTGACGGTCCGGTCCGCCGGGTTGTGGACGAAGTAGATCACGCCAGGGTGCCCTGCTGGTTCGGGGTGTCGTCGTATTCTCTCCAAAGTCGGATGGGGCGGTCAATACTCGGTGAGAGAATCTTCGGGTTACCTCGAATACGACAAGGACAAGACCGACAAGTACGGCCGCACGCTGGCCTTCATGTACCGCGCCCCGGACGGGCTGTTCGTGCACGCCGAGATCATCCGTCAGGTATAGTGGCCCCCGAAAACTGGACCGCCGGTTAAGCTACACCGGCAGCCCAGGAAAGGGGAACCGATGGCGGGCAAGCGGAAGAGCCACTCGGCGGCGTTCAAGGCCCAGGTCGCACTGGCCGCTCTCAAGGGTGACAAGACGGTCAACGAGGTGGCCGCCCAGTTCGGCGTCCACCCGACCCTGATCCACGAGTGGAAGAAGAAGCTCTTGGCCGGAGCCGAAGCCGTGTTCGCCTCCGGGTCGAAGGCCACCGGCCCGCCGGACGACAAGACCGCAGAACTCTACGAGCAGATCGGGCGACTCAAGGTCGAGCTCGACTGGGTGAAAAAAACATCTGCCGCCCTCGGCTGACGCCAAGCGGCCGATGATCGACGAGGGTCATCCGGAGCTGAGCGTCCGTCGGCAGTGCGAGCTGATCGGGCTGAACCGCTCGACCCTGTACTACGAGCCGACGCCAGAGACGGCCGAGAACTTGGGGCTGATGCGGCTGATCGACGAGCAGTACACGAGGTGCCCGTTCTACGGGAGTCGGCGGATCGCCCGGTGGCTCGCGGCCCAGGGGCACGAGGTGAACCGCAAGCGGGTCCAGCGGCTGCTGCGGGTGATGGGACTGGAGGCCATCCACCCGAAGCCGAAGCTGTCGGCCGGGCGTGGGCACAAGGTGTACCCGTACCTACTCCGGGACGTGCCGATCGACCGGGTCGGGCAGGTGTGGTCGGCCGACATCACGTACCTGCCGCTGGCGTCGGGGTTCATGTACCTGGCGGCGACGATCGACTGGTTCAGCCGGTACGTGGTGGCGTGGAAGTTGTCGAACACGCTCGACGGGTCGTTCTGCCAGGAGATGCTGGAGGAGGCGTTGGGGCGGGGCACGCCGGAGGTGTTCAACACCGACCAGGGGGTGCAGTTCACGGCCGGGGCGTGGACCGGGCGGCTGGAGCGGGCCGGCGTGGCGGTGAGCATGGACGGCAAGGGTCGGTGCCTGGACAACGTGTTCGTCGAGCGGCTGTGGCGGAGCGTGAAGTACGAGGACGTGTACCTGCGGGGGTACGAGCCCGGATTATGCAAACCCTTGGCCAAAAGCGACATGTCGATGAACACAACGCAATGGATCGTGACGAGTTGCGTCGATCGAGTGTGATAAAGCCGCGGAAACAGACTGTTTCGGGGGGACGTGCAGTTCAGCTGGTGTGATGGGTTCTTCAACTCCGCGAGCTTCGCGGCAGAAAAACAACACCGCCCGGACCGTTCGCTTGCGCTACCAGGACCGGGCGGCATCAATGGATTTCGTCCGGCCCACATCGGCCGGACCGGAACAGGAAGAGCGGTCGGTTCCGTCGGTGGGCTCCGCACACGCGGCGGAGCTCGGGCAAGCCGCAGGCCGAGGTTGTTGTTCCGGTTCGACGGCGCGTTCGTGTTACGGTTCGCCGCCCGGCAGTTCCCGGAGTCGTTGTTCCAGTTGCCGCCCCGGTTCACTTGATGCGAGGCCCTGGACCGCTCACCGCCGACTGTTGTAGCACGCTCTGGCGGAACCGCCAACTGCACAGCCCCGGCGTGCGCGTAAACGCGGTCATGGCCGTCACGCGGTCCTGCAACTGGCGCTCGGAAAGCCGCCCGGAATCGTGCAACCGTTCCAGCCATGCCAGCCGGCGCCGGAACCGACAACGGCTCCGGCGGTTGAGAACCATGTGCCACCGGTACAAGCGGCAGCCGAGGAAATCCATCCCGTGTTCGACGCGGTTGACGTAGGGCGTCGGCTTCAGCGTCAGTCGCAGGTCGTCGCGCAGGAACCCGTCGGCCGCTTGCAACGCCTCCGCCAGTTCCGCCTTGTCGTCGGCCCACAGGGCCATGTCGTCCATGTAGCGGACGTACCCGCGGACCCGCAGCGTCTCCTTGGCGAAGCGGTCGAACCAGCCGAGGTAGAAGTTCGCCAGGTGCTGCGAAGTCAAGCTGCCAATCGGCAACCCGCGTCCCATCCCGCCCCGGAACGCGCGCACGATCCGCCCGAACAAGTCCAGCAACGGGCGGTCCTTGAACCGCCGCGCCAGCAGTTCCAACAAGCGGTCGTGCGACACGCTGTCGAAATACTTGCGGATGTCGAGCTTCAGTAAGAAGGGGAACCGCCGGGCGAACTCCCGGGCGCGCTCCAGAGCGGCCAGTCGGCCCTTGCCGGCGCGACAGGCGAAAGTGTCGTCGATCAGCCCCTTCTCGAACACCGGTTCGCACACGTTGGTGACGGCGTGGTGCAGCACCCGCTCGGGGAAGCACGGGGCCGCGATCACCCGCTCCTTGGGGTCGAACCGGATGAACTGGCGGAACCGGCCCAGAGGGAACGTCCCGCCCTGGGTTGTTCCGCCATCACGGCCGGTTGGTGATCGAGTTCGGACAGGAAGGCGACGACGTCCGGGCGGTCCCGTTTGCCCCGCATCGCCTTGCCGACCGCCGACCGCAGGTTGTCGCGGTCGAGGGCTCGCTCAAACGGGCTTCCGGCTCGCTTCATCCGCCGTCCCCGCCCAAGCCCGAAGAGCACCTCCAGCATCCGTGCCCCGTACTTCTCGATGCGGGCGTCGCCCACCCCGGCGATCTTCTCAAGGGCGGCCCGGTGGGGGGCCTTCGCCTGGACCATATGCGCCAGTTCTTCGTTGGTGGAGATCGTGTACACCGGCACCGCCTCGGACGCCGAAATCTGCTTGCGCACCTCGCGGAGTCGGGCGAACACCGCGAACTCCTCCGCACTCAACACGTCCTTGTAATCCACCTTCCCCCGCGGCACCGGACCCGCCCGACCCGGCCCCGTGCCCCCGGAAGACGGCTCCAGGTAGTCGATGCAGAAGCACCAGAACGACGCGCCCTGTTCCACCCACCGCCGGTCCACCGACAGCACCCGGTGGCTCCGCAGGAAGCCGTTCAGCTCCGCCGCGGCCGTCCCGTCGTCCTGAATCGGCACCGTGAAGAACTTGAATGCCATTTGTTCAAATGTACATTATTTGTGAGCGTTGCGCGCCTGGGGCAAAGCCCCTGGACCCCACGACACCCAAGTCCCACACCTCGCCCCGCGCGAAGGGCCGTACCTCCGCTCCGTTCCATTCCGCTCCGGCATCCGCCTCCGCTCCATTCCACTGCGCTACGGACGGCCCGGCTCCGCCGACTTCACTTGCCTGGAACCGACGGAACTCGGGCAAGCCGCAAGCCGAGGTTGCGGATCCGGAGAGACGGCGCGACCGTGGTACGGTTCGCCGCCCGGCAGTACACGGAGTCGTCGGCCCAGAAGCCGCCCCGGACCACCCGAAGGTCCGCCGCTTTTTCCGCGTCGTCGCACCACTCGTGTATGTTTCCATGCATGTCATTTAATATGAGCAAATTCGACTCGTACGAACCCACCTTGCACGTCCGCTTCAAGACGTTGTTGAAGTTCGCCTGCTCCGGCAGCAACGTGTTCGTCGGCTTCGCGAAGTAGAAGTCGAACGCGCTGTCCGACCTGTCCACCGGACCACCGCGACACGCATACTCCCACTCCGACTCCTTCGGCAACCGATACACCCAACCCGAATCCTTCTCGCGCTTGTTCAACCGCTCGATGAACACCTGACAATCGTCCCACGACACCTGCTCCACCGGGAACCGCTTCAGGTCCGCGTCCGTGACGTCCTTCACCGCGCCGTTGCCCTCGCCGGTGCGGGAGAAGTGGCTCGGGTTCAGCCCCGTGATCGCCTCCCACTCGCCTTGTGTGACCTCGTACTTGCCCAGGAAGAAATCCTGCTCGATCACCACCTTCGTGTTACCCTGTTGGTTCGCGCCTCCGCCTAGCCACGCCGTCCCCTTCGGCACCCGCACGAACTCCATCCCGATGCTGTTCGTGTGGGTCGGCGGGAGCGGGTCGCCCGGCTTCACCGGCCCCTTGGTCTTCGGGGTGGGCGTCACGGTCTTGTCGCTCCCCTCGGTCTTCGCCACCGAGCCGTCCTTGTTCGTGAGCTTGACGACAACCACTCCCGCCACCGCCGCGAGCAGCACCGCGACGCCCGCGGCGATCAGCGTCCCCTTGCCGCCGGACCTGTTCCGCGCCGGCTTCGTCTCGGGAGCCGCGGGTTCCGCCCCGCTCGCGCCGGCCGCGTCCAGGTCCGCGAACGCGCTCTCCAATTGAGCCGTGATGACCATCGGAACGACGAGCGGCGGTTGGTGCGGGAGTGGGTGAACCACGACGGGTTGCGAGGTCGAGATGTCCGCCGGCGTCGCCAGCGGCACCGGCGGTTCGGCGGCCGGCGGCGCGACCAGTTGCTCCAGCATCGCCCGCAACCGCTTCGCCACCTCCGCGGCCGTCTGCGGGCGGGCGTCCGGGTTCTTCGCCAGCAACTGGTGGACGAGGGCCGCGAGCGCCTCCGGCACGTTCGGATTCCGCTCGCGGACGGGCGTCGGGTCGTCGGTGAGGACCGCCGACAGCACGGCCATGACGTGCTCGCCCGTGAACGGGTTCTTCCCGGTACACAGCCGGTACAGGACGGCACCCAGGCTGAACAGGTCGGTGCGGTGATCCACCTTCAGCCCGCGGGCCTGCTCCGGCGACATGTACGCCGGCGTGCCCACCACCGCCCCGCTCCGGGTCAACTCCGCCTCGCTGCCGACCGGCTTCGCCAGCCCGAAGTCGAGCACCTTGACGCGGCCGTTGGGAGCCTCGAGCCACAGGTTCGCCGGCTTGATGTCGCGGTGGACCAACCCCAGGGCGTGCGCCGCGGCCAGCCCGAGGGCCGCCTCGCGGGCGATCCGGAGGACGTGCGGCAGCGGCGGCGCGCCCTTCGTCTTCAGGTACTCGTCGAGCGGGTAGCCCTGGAGGAACTGCATGGCGATGTACGGCACCCCGTCCCGCTCGTCGGCCTCGTACACCGTCACCACGTTGTCGTGCGAGATCTTCGCTGCCGCCCGCGCCTCGCGCAGGAACCGCTCCTTCGCCGCGGCGTCGGCCGCGAACGCCGGGAGCATCACCTTCAGCGCCAGCCGGCGGTCGAGCCGCGCATCGAGGGCCAGGTAGACGGCTCCCATGCCGCCGGCACCGAGTTGCTTCAGCACGCGGTACGGCCCGAGGGTGCCGACCTCGCCGGCCGCCGCCGGCGGACCGAACCGCGGCGCGGATTGGCCGCCGGGCGAAGACGCGGCGGTCTCGTCGCGGTCGCTCGATGCCGAAGCGTGTGCATCCGTGGCCGTGGATGTGCGGAGCGGATCGGTCGGGTTCGACATGGGCGGCTCCGAGAAGGTGGTTCCCGTTGAGGATACCGTGCCGGCCGGTGCGGAGCCACACGACGCCCGGCAACCATTCGCACCCACGGTCCGGTACAACCGGCGACCGGCTCACCGGGTGCCCAAATTCCGTCACCCGAGGGGACCGAACCGGCACCCGCGTTCGTCAAACGGTTACAGCCCGAGCCACGGGCAACAAACACAGGAGACCCATCGTGCGCCCACAATCCGCGTCCCTGTTCGACTTCGACTTCTACGAGCCGCTGCCCATTCAAGTGGAGGTGGCCAACGCCCCGCTCACCTCCGACGCCGGCCTCTTGCCCCTGAGACAATTCGACCAGTGCATCGGCCTGACCGCACAGTTCGCCGCCGCCCTCCACGACCCGCGCGATCCCGACCGGATCGACCACACGTTCCCGGAGATGGTCCGGTCCCGCGTGTTCGGCATCCTCGCCGGGTACGCGGACCAGAACGACCACGACACCCTCCGCACCGACCCCGTCTTCAAGCTCATCGCCAACCGCTCGCCCGAGGACGCCGACCTCGCGAGCCAGCCGACGCTGTCCCGGTTCGAGAACCAGATCGACATCCCCTCACTGTTCCGCCTCCGGGACGTTCTCATCGACCAGTTCATTGCGTCGTTTGCGGAACCACCCGTCATGCTGACCTTCGACCTCGATGCCGTGGACGACCCGACCCACGGTTCGCAGCAGTTGACGCTGTTCCACGCCTTCTACGAGCAGTACCAGTACCTGCCGCTCGTCATCACCTGTGCCGAGAACGACGCGATCGTGATGCTCAGCTTGCGCCACGGTACTGCACCGGCTTCGCTGGGTGCCGACGACGACCTGGAATACCTGGTGACGCGGATTCGCGCGGTCTGGCCCAACGTGCGGATTCGCGTGCGTGGCGACGGCGGGTTCGGCAACCCGACCATGTACGAGGTGAGCGAACGCCTGGACGTGATCTACACCTACGGACTCTCCACGAATGCGGTGCTGAGTCGGGAAAGCGACGCATTGCAAGCCGAAGCGGTGCGGTTATGGGACGAGACGCATGTACCGCAGCGGCTGTTCGCCGGGTTCTGGTATCAAGCCGGAACGTGGCCCCTTCCGCGGTGGGTAGTGGTGAAGGCCGAAGCGGACGCACAAGGAACGAATCGGCGCTTCGTGACCACGAACCGACCCGGAGCGCCGGCGTACCCGGAAGCGACGTACGACGAGTATGCGGCTCGCGGGGAGAGCGAGAACCGCAACAAGGAGTTCAAGTGCGGGGTCGCGATGGATCGGCTCAGCGACCACCGGTTCCTGGCGAACTACTTCCGGCTGTACCTTCACGCGGCGGCGCTGAACCTGTTGGTGCGGTTACGTCGGGAGATCGCCGACCCGCCACCGGCACCCGCCGGCGACGTACCCGTGGCCGCACTACCGGAACCCGCGCGGAAGCGCTACCGGAACGCCCGTCGTCGCCGCGACCCGTTGGGCGAGGGTCAGCCGGCAACGTGGCGATTACTTCTGATCAAGGTGGCGGCATCGGTGGTCGTGAGTTGTCGCCGAATCGTGGTGCGGCTCAGCGGCAGTTGGCCGCACCAGCAGTTCTTCGCGCGGGTTGCTCAGCACGTTTGTCGGCGTCCGGCCGTCGCGCACTTCTGGTCCGGATGAAGCCACGACAACGCGAAAAACGGGATGGGGGTAGGGGGCGGTGCGCCTTGATCGACCGAAAGGGTACTTCTGCCGCCCGGAACACGCTCATGACGACGAGAAACGTCTGTCCAACGCTCGATACTGAATAATCCGGGCGAGCGGGTGCCGGAGCTGGAGAAGGGGCTGCGGGCGTACTTCGGGTTCTACAACGCCGAGCGAGTGCATCAGTCCCTGGACTACCGCACCCCGGCCGAGGTGTACGGCGTCAGTGCCAAGACGGCCTGACGAAACAGTAGAGACGGTTTCAAAACCTCTTGAGGGCCATGTGCGCGAAGGCGAGATACACGAGTCCCTCATACATGAACAGGTTGTGCGCCCAGCGTACAGTGAGGGCGCGGTAGCAATGGAGCCAGGCGTTGGTCCGTTCGATCTTCCAGCGGCGCCGGTACCGCCGGAGTCGGCACCCGTCGTTGCGCGACGGCTTCACCCGGTTGCGCCGGTGCGGGATCACCGGCACCAGCCGCTCGGCCTCCACCTCGTCCCGCAGCGGGTCCGAGTCGTGCCCCCGGTCGGCCACCACCGGCGTCCCGTCCGGGATGCTCAGGGGCACGTCGCCAAGCGCCGGCACCAGCAGGTCCACCTCGCTCACGTTCGCCGCGGCCATCGCGACACCCAGCGGCAATCCGCTCGCGTCGGTCACCACCTCCAGCTTCATGCCCTTGCCGCACTTGGTGTTGCCGACTTCCATGCCCCCCTTTTGGCGCGCACGAAGGTGGCGTCGGCGAGCAACTCGCTCAGGTCGATCCGGCCCCGGTCGTGGAGTTCCTGGATCAGCGCCGCCTGGAGCCGCTCCAGAATCCCCCCACTGGCCCACTCCCGGAGCCGGCGCCAGCAGGTACTCCCCGAGGGCAGATCGACCGGGATGTCCTGCCACCGGGCACCGGTGCGCAACAACCACAAGACGCCCCCCAGGCACGCGCGGTCCGGTGCCCGCGGGCGCCCGCCTTTTGGGCGACGGCGGGTGGGCCGGCAGGTGCGGGGCGACCCGCTCCCACTGCGCGTCGCTCAACACCTGCTTCGTTTTCCGGGCCATGATCGGTTCCTCCTACCGATCAGCGAACGGCTGCACGCAAACGAGACAAGACCAGTTTTGAAACTGCCTCTAGCGAAGGATCGCCACTTTTTGGTCTCGACAATGGGGTCCACTGTAAGGGGTACGGTCACGCCTACACGAAGCATCCGTTCGATGGCGAGCTGATGAAGCAGTTCCGCGGACACGAGAAGGCGGCGCGGGAGGCGGGACGCGGATTGTGGGGCAGCGCGGAGGCGATTGACGGGAAGGACACGAAGGCGGAGAAGATCGAACCGAAAGAAGCAGCGAAGGGTGAGGTTTACATCACGGCGAGCGGGACGAAGTACCACACCGAGGGGTGCAAGTTCCTGGCTAAGTCGAAAGTTCCCTGCACGCTTGCGGAGGCGAAGGCGAAGAAGTACGAGCCGTGCTCAGTGTGCAACCCGTCGAAGTGAACCTTGACCGGATGCGGGTGTGTCAGCAAAATAACCCCATGGCGCGGGCGCAACTCGCGTGCCGAATCGGGGCGGGAGAAGGTTCGAGGGGCTGTGTCGGCCGAACAATAGCCGAACAAATGGCCGCCGAACCGAACCTAAACCGGCCGAATGCCGCCTAAGCGTGCCTAATGGCGGGGAAACGGAAGTCGGGGAACTGAAAGGGTTTGGGCACGAAAGCCTGATTTATTACCCGGTAGTGTAACGGTAGCACAAGAGATTTTGGTTCTCTTTGTCTAGGTTCGAATCCTAGCCGGGTAACTCTCCTTTCTGCTTTCGCAACGTCCCAAACGTCTTGCAAACCAGGCACTTGCGATTATTCGCAGGTGCCTTTTTGTTTGGACTTTCCGAGCCGGGTGGGCAAAGGGTGGGCAGCGTGGCGATCACGTTGGGTTCGCGTCGCTGGACCTATCCCCGACAATTTCTTCGGGGGAGTTGCGCACCATGGCCTGGATCGAAAAGAGGGGTTCCGTCTTCCGGCTGCGCTTCCGCTTCGGCGGTGCGAAGCACCTCGTGGCCCTCGACACGGCCGACGAGCGGGAAGCGAACAACTGCCTGTCTCGGTTTGAAGAGCACCTTCGGCTCATCCGCCGCGGCGTCATCCCAGCGCCGCCGGACGGGGCCGACGTCGGGGTGTTCATCTTGTCCGGCGGGAAGCTCACGGGAAAAGTCGGGAGCGAACCCGAGGCCAAGCCGAAGACGGTGACCGACCTGTTCGTCGAGTACCGCGCCGGCGTCGCCGCCGGTGACAAGGAAGAGACGACCCGACTGACCGAGAAGGTCCACCTCAAACACCTGGAACGCCTGCTCGACGGGCGCACGCGGGTCGCCGCCGTCAACGTTCAAGTGCTTCAGAAGTACGTAGACGATCGGGTGGCCGAGCCCGGTCGGAACGGGGCGACGGTCCAGCCCCGGACGGTGAAGAAGGAGTTGGGCACGCTCGCCTACGTCTGGAATCGCTGGGCGTTACCCCGGGGCTTGGTGCCCGAACCGCTTTCCACCGGCGGTGTGTCGTTCGGCAAGGAGCGGGCCAAGCCGCCGTTCCAGACGCGCGCCCAGATTGAGCGGCAGCTCGCGCGGGGCGGCCTGACCGACGTCGATCAGGCCCGGCTGTGGGCGTGCCTGTTCCTCACTCTGCCCGAGGTGGAAGAGTTGCTCGACTTCGTCCGCGACTGCGGGGCGCCGCGGTACGTGTATCCGATGTTCGCGTTCGCCGCGCACACCGGAGCCCGCCGGAGCGAGATCATGCGCTCGCGGATCGACGACTTCGATCTGGTCGCCGGGACGGCGGTGATCCGGGAGAAGAAGCGGGAGACGGACAAGCAGGAGACATACCGGACGGTGCCGCTCACTCCGCGGCTGCGAGAGGTCATGAGGGATTGGTTTGCGGCCCATCCCGGCGGGGTACACACCGTGTGCGCCCGCGGCGGGCGGCCGATCACCCGGCAGTGGGCGGCCGAGTTGTTCTGGACGGTTCTGGCCGGCTCGAAGTGGGCGGTGGTGCCGGGGTGGCACTGCCTGCGGCACAGCTTCATCTCGAATTGCGTCGCCAAGGGTGTGGACCAGCGGTTGGTCGATCAGTGGGTCGGCCACACCACCGAGGCGATGCGGCGGCGGTACTCCCACCTCGTACCGGCCGTCTCCCAGGCCGCCCTCCTGAGCGTCTTCGGCGGGTGATTCGCCAACGCCGTCTGTTCGCGCCGCCGTCTGGAGAGGCATCGTCCTGTTTCGCTCCAGACGGCGGTTACGTACGACCGCCCCAATTCCCAGCGTCGCCTCGACCCGTCGCGAAGTCACAAAGCGCACATGGCTCGGTCGGCCCGCAGGAGCGCGCGAGCGGGCGACGAAACGGTCGCACTGTAGTGGACCCCATTGTCGAGACCAAAAACCGGCGATTCTTGGCTACTCTCTCGCCGGCTCTTTTGACCTTCCCGCTCGATACACCTCGACGGGGGTCTTGTACCCGAGCGACTGATGCAACCGGACCTCGTTGTAGAAGGCGAAGTACGCCCGCAGCCCCCGCTCCAGCTCGGGCACCGACTCGTACCCCCGCAGGAACACATCCTCGTACTTGAACGAGCCATCAATCCCCTCCACTCTGTGAATGCGTTGTCGGGCGGTCGAAGCCCTTCCGTGTCGCGGGTGTGGTCAGCACCGAGGCCGGTGTTCGTCGGCCGTGGTGCTTGATCTCGAACGCCCGGAGTCGGCGAAGTCGAGCGACCTCCGCCGCGTTCGCCCACACCACCCACCGACCGTTCTCGCCCCGCAACTGCCGCGCGTGCAACCAACCCGACCACCGCCAACGGTGCACGATGATCGGTTTCACGCCCAGACGCTTCGCCAACTCCGGAAGCCAGCACTCATCGGTCCCCGGCAAGTCACTCGCGTCGCGCACGCCCGGCGGTACTCCCGTTTGACCGAACTTCGCCAGCAACTGGTGTACGCGAGCGCCGGTGAACGCGGTCCCGCGAGCCACATGATACCCCTCGCCGTTGAGCGCCGTCGCGATCTCTTCCGCCGTCCGACCGTCGCCACGTAACTCCAGCATCCGCGCCCGCAACTTCTCCAACCCCTCCAGCGCGGCGTACGTCCGCAGGCCCTGTCGGATCTCGTGTCGCGTCACCGACCCGCCACGCCAGTGGATCGCCACCTCGACCCGTTGCCCCTGGCCGTGTCGCGTCAACTCCACACGCTCGATCAGCAACCGCACGATCGCCCGCCGATCCCCGCCGGTGGTCGTCGCACTTCGCCACAACCCCGGCAGGTCCGCCGCCACCGCGCCGATCTGCTCCCGGTCCGACGCGCTCAGGTGACGCGGGCGCTCGGCGCGGAACCGCGTGTGATCCTCCTCCAGCTTCTGCTTCTCCCCGAGCTTCTGCTCCCACTGGCGCTCCAACTCGCGGGCCACCAGGCGGTTCTCCGGGTCCACCGCGTCGTACTGACGCTTCGCGCGGTCCGCCTCGTACCCGGCCCGCTCCAGACGCTGCTTCCAGTGGGCGTGCAACTGCTCCCGATCCCGCTCGGCCCGTTCGGTCGCCCGCAGGCTCAGCTCCAGTGAGGCCGGCTCCATCGCCTTCAGCACCAGCGACTCGATCAACCGGTCCAGGTACGCGGCCACCACGCTCTGGCAGCGCGGGCCGCCGTACTCCTGGTGCTCGGAGTCGCAGGCGTAACGCGGGTTCGCATCGGCCCGCGCGTTCCGCGCCCCCATCGGGTTGCCACACAGACCGCACCGCACGATCCCGTTCAAGCGCGTCGGGGCGCGACCCGTGATCCCCTTCGATCCGCCGCCCAGGTCGTTGGCCGCGAACCGCCGCTGGTTCTCTTCGTACTGGTCCCACGTGATGTACGCCGGCACCTTGTCCTTGAGCAGACAGACCCACTCCTCCGGCGGGGCCACGCGGCGGCCCGACTTCGGCTTGTTCGACACCCGGCGCGTCGGATCGAACGGGCTGCGGCTGTAGACGTAGGCACCGGCGTAGAACGGATGGTGCAGTATCGCGTAGAGGGAGCTGCGGCGCGGCCGCTGCCACACCAGCCGGCCCTTGCCCGGCCCCTTGTACACCCGCAGCCCGAACTGGATGTTGTTCGCCACCAGGTGGGCGTGCGTCTTCGTCAGCGAGCCGAGTTCGGCGAACTTGGCGAACACCAGCGACACGACCGAGCGCACCTGCTCGTCGGGGTCCCGCGCGATGCCGTCGGGCACGCGTACGTACCCGACCGGCACGCAGGTGAACAGTTCGCCGCGCCGGGCCTTGTTCAGCTTCCCCTGGTGCAACCGCGCCCGCAGGATGTGCAACTCGGCCTCACTCATCGTCCCCTTGAGGCCGAGGAGCAAGCGGTCGTTGAAGTCGGCCGGGTCGTACACCCCGTCGGCGTCGGCGAGGAGGACCTGGAACAGGGCACACAGCTCGAGCAACCGGTGCCAGTCCGCACACGAGCGGGCGAGCCGGCTCATCTCGCGGCCGAACACGACGCCGACGTGCCCGAGCGACACCTCGGCGAGCAGCCGCTGGAACCCGGGCCGGTTCTCGACGGACGTGCCGCTGATCCCCTGGTCGTCGTCGATCACCAGTACCCGGTCGTCGGTCCAGCCGAGAGCGACCGCCCGCTGTCGCAACTGGTACTGGAGGTCGGCCGACTCGCGGTTGCTGGCGACCTGCTGGGGCGTCGATTGGCGGATGTAGACGACGGCCAGCCGGTCGCGATGCCGGGGTCGGATCTTGTGGCCGAACGGCGAGGTCGGGTCAACGCGGTTCATGCGTCGCCCCCGTCGGTGCGTCGGGTGCGGCGAGTCGCTCGGCGAGCATCCGGTCGAGGTGGCGGAGCAGTTGCTCCTGTTGGTCGGTCGGCAGGTTCTGCCACCGGGGTGGGGCCGGCGACGGGGGCGGATTCAGGCGCGGGGGGGTGCGGATGCGGCGGGTTCGGACACGGTGCGGCTCCTCCGGAGTTGCGGGCCTGGTACTCCCGGCACCAGCGTGCCAGTTCGAGTAACGCCCACGGGCAGACGGTCACCGGGGGTGTTGTATCGACCCCGACAACGCGACCATCGAGAGGCGGTCTTTGCTGGGTCTGTCTTCACCGTCCGCCACAGCCGCTCGACGAACACGTTGTCCAGGCACCGCCCCTTGCCGTCCATGCTCACCGCCACACCGGCCGACTCCAGCCGCCCGGTCCACGCCCCGGCGGTGAACTGTACGCCCTGGTCGGTGTTGAACACCTCCGGCGTCCCGGTCGCCAACGCCTCGTCCAACATCTCCCGGCAGAACGACCCGTCGAGCGTGTTCGACAACTTCCACGCCACCACGTACCGGCTGAACCAGTCGATCGTCGCCGCCAGGTACATGAACCCCGACGCCAGCGGCAGGTACGTGATGTCGGCCGACCACACCTGCCCGACCCGGTCGATCGGCACGTCCCGGAGTAGGTACGGGTACACCTTGTGCCCACGCCCGGCCGACAGCTTCGGCTTCGGGTGGATGGCCTCCAGTCCCATCACCCGCAGCAGCCGCTGGACCCGCTTGCGGTTCACCTCGTGGCCGCCCCGGACGAGCCACCGGGTGATCCGCCGGCTCCCGTAGAACGGGCAGGCCGTGTACTGCTCGTCGATCAGCCGCATCAGCTTCAGGTTCTCGGCCGACTCCCCGGTCGGCTCCCGGTAGTAGGTCGCTCGACCCAGTCCGATCAACTGGCACTGCCGGCGGACGCTCAACTCGGCGTGCCCGTCGTCGATCATGGCCCGCTTGGCGTCAGCCGAGGGCGGCAGATTTTTTTTTCACCCAGTCGAGTTCGACCTTGAGTCGCCCGATCTGCTCGTACAACTCGGCGGTCTTGTCTTCGGGTGGGCCGGTGGCCTTGGCCCCGGAGGCGAACACCGCCTCGGCCCCGGCCAGGAGCTTCTTCTTCCACTCGTGGATCAGGGTCGGGTGGACGCCGAACTGGGCGGCCACCTCGTTGACCGCCTTGTCCCCCTTGAGGGCGGCCAGGGCGACCTGGGCCTTGAACGCCGCCGAGTGACTCTTCCGCTTGCCCGCCATCGGTTCCCCTTTCCTGGGCCTCCGGTGTAGCTTAACCGGCGGTCCAGTTTTCGGGGTCCACTATACACTCCCTTGCAGTTCCGAACGGATCGGCCTTCGGGCACCGCACAACGACTTTGCTTCGCAGTTCGATGGCCATCGAAAGCAATCGGCCTCCTCGCCCCGTGTGCACCGCGGCGCGTCACCGCCCGGCGTCGAACCGCTGACGGTAGACCGGTCCGTGGTTGGCGACGGCGACTCGCACGGCTGCGACGAACGCTTCACACGACGGACGATCGGCAGTGTAGTAGAGGTGTGCCGGGCATCGCTTGCAGTCGTTCCCGCCGCACCGCGGGGCCGGGCAGCAGTACCCCGGCAGCGCGGCCAGGGCCATCGCCCACGGGCACTCGACGGGTTGCCCCTGATCGTTGTGCGTCCACCACAACTCGACCGGGCGCGCTATCGCCTTCAGGTGATCGATGTTCCACCGTAGCGGTGCGTCGGCATCGCGGTGCCGGTCCGTCCGCCCGGCCACACCGTCAGCCGCAAACGCACTGCCGACGTACAGCAGATAACCGGCCGGCAACAGGAACGTCCCGAGCCGCCCGATCCGCCGTCCGGGGTGCCCCGACGACCGCATCACCACGGTGTAAGTGCCCCCGGCCCGTAACGGACCTTCGGGCCAATCAACGGGGCGGTGAATCGAGTCGGCGGGCGAGTCCGCTTGGGAGAAAGGAATGAGTCGGTCGGCCGACGCGACCGCCTCGGCAAGAGCGGCGGCCAAGGCGTCACGCTGGGGGCCGGTCGGCGTGTAGGCGGCGGCAAGCAGCGGCAGGTCGCACGCCACGCCCTCGACGAGGCCCCGTGCCGCAGCGACGGAGGTCGGGGAGGGTGCCCGGTTCGAGTGGTCGTGCAAGTCGCCGCACGCCGGGCGCATCTCGACGGCCAGCGCGCGAGCAACGGCCCCACCCGCAGCCCGGACGGCTATGGCGTCGGTGATCGTCTTCTTGCTCAGCGCCTCGACGGGCAGATTTTTAGAGCCACCGGGTGCGGTGAGCAGTTCGGCCGCCCGTCGAAGTCGGTCGAGATCATGTTTCCAACGGATCGTATCGAACGAAGTACCGTCTGGCACCGCGCGGGCGAACGGGTTCAAGCCACACTCCGCGTTCGCGACTGCCATCTGGATGTCAACCGGAGAGCGCCCGGCCAGCGCGCGAACGGTTCGTGGCGTCAGCAGCGGGTTATCGCCGCCGAGGATCAAGTCTCGGGCGCCCGGGCCAGCGATCCGGGACACGCGATTGACCGCGTCGTAGAACGCGACCGCTGTGCCGACCTCCGAGACACTCTGTCCGGCGCGCCGGGCGACTTCGTTGATCAGTTGCTTCGGGTCGCTCATGGACCGGCGCAGACCGGCCCGCGTCCGTACGCACCGCTCGCCCGCGGTGTAGAGGGCAGCATTGTCGGTGCCGACCGGCGATTGATCCGCGCGGTCGCGTCGGGTGTGCGGGGCGGCACGTCGGGCCTGACGAGGGTTTCGGGTACGCGTAGGAACCTCGGGTGAAGTGAGTGACCGTGCGATGACCGATATAGAAGGGCTCAGTGTCGTGTCGGTCAGACGCCGCCCGGTCGTTCGGTGCGACAGGCGTGCGTATCCAGCTACTGGCGCGCTGCCCGGTACATGTCGGCGTCAGCGCCGCAGGCAGCCTTCGTGTCGGCCAGCGCCTTGTGGAACACGTCCCGCTTGCTCGCCGCGTACTCGCCCTTGAACCGCACGCGCTCGCGGGCCGAGTCGCTGGCGTGCACCACGTCCACCAGCGGCCCGAGGTGCCGAACGGGACGACCGAGTTCGGTCAGGTGGTCCCAGACCATCCGGGCCGCGCAGGAGTCGTGCCGACTCGCGCAGGCCGGCGGCTTGTGGTCGAAGAACAGGTACACGGGGTCGTGGGTGTTGCCGACGTCCACGAGGCAGTCCTCGATCAGATTCCTGGACAAATCGAGCCGAATGAAATGGTATGACGGACGGTCTCATTCATTCTTGCCGGTCGCCAGCCTTCGCGCCCGCCGGGTGCATCGGCTCGGCCCGACAGATCAATCCTGCCAGCCTTCGCGCCCGTCGGGTGTATCGGCTCGGTCCGACAGATCAATCCTGGCCGAGCTGCTCACCGGATTGCCGCCCAGATCGAGGCGCACAAGCGATCGTATCGGCCGCGACAGGAACGCTCGGGCGCCGCGGTCACCGATGCGGTTGCGTGCCAGTAGCAGCCATTTCAGTCCGCGGAGCGAGCTGGAACGGGCCAGCGCGATCGCGCCGGCGTCTCCGATCCGGCCGTTGGTCAACACAAGGCAGGCCAGCCCAGCCAGGGAGGGCGAGTTTGCAATTGCCGTGGCCCCTCGGTTGCCGACCGAGGAGGTGAGCAGTGCGAGCCGCCTGACACCGGTCACGTTGTCACTCGCGGCCAGCAGCTCCGCGCCGCGGTCGCCGATGCCTGCGGCGAGCGCTTCGATGTCGGTCACCAGCCGCAGGAGTGGAGAGGTGAGCCACCAGCGGTTACCGGGGTGAAACGACGCGCGCTCTATCTTTATATGGGTGAGGAACCCGCGATCGAATGTGGGCGTCCCGCGCATTCCGTACCTCGTCAGCGAGTGGCGACGACCGCGAGTCCCCCGCCGGGGTTCGGCCTCGGGAATGACGAACCGGGAAGTGGGGCTGTAGTCGCGCCGCTGCTGTCGGAGTTCCAGCAGCCACCGCTCGCCCACTCGTCCAACAGATCCCATTCGCGTTCCACTAAGTCCTGTGGGGCGTCGAATTCTGGGTACCGAGCTATCTCGCACTGGACCCGAATGAACTGCGCACGTGCCGGATCGCCGTTCTCTTCCAGCCAGTCGGCGTAGACGAGTCGTGGCACGTCCCCGTCCGGGTGCGCGATGATCGCGCGGAGCAGTGCGTCGCCGTCGGTCATGGGGAATTCCTCCCTTGCTTTGGGGCAGGTCGTTCGTGTGGCCACGTCCTACCGAGATCGGTTTCGGACGGTGACACTCGGCGGGTCAGTGGCGGCGATGCGCCTCAGCGGCCCCTCAGTCGTGCCGAGGCGAACACGTCGCGGGCCGGTCGGCTTAGGCCGGGAGCAGCCCTTCCCTCTGGATGCGTTTCAGTTCGGTATCGGAGATCACCCAGGCGGGGTGCTTGCCCCGGCCGCTGTGCTTCTTCCCGGCCCGCACCCGGCCGAGCCGGCACCACTCGCGCACGGTGAACTCAGCCTTGCCCAGGATCTCCGCGACCTCGGCCGTCGAGTAGTGGTCGCGGACGCGCTGGCGTTCGGTCACGACCTCCTCAATGCGCGCCACTCGCGCCCGGATTTGGAGCAGCAGGTCCACCACGTCTGACGAATCGGCCGGGGTGTCGGGGTCGGGTTGCCGGTCGCGAGGGATCGGCGGGTCCGGCGGCCCGTAGGTGTTCATGTTGGGTTCCTCCTGGGTGCTCGTTGCGGGGCGACACCGATCTCCAACCCGCCGTCGGGGCACAACTACCCCGACGAGGGATTCCGACAGCCGAGTGCCGGAACGAGTCCAAGCGCTCGGTCGCGGATTCAACGCGGAATCCGCTCAGGGCCACAGCGGAGCTGTTGGCGGCTGTTACGGGATCGGGCGGTAACGCCGCTGGGCTTTCACCCGGCACCGCTTCCACCGCTCCCACGCCGGCTTCCAGGCGGCGACCACAACGTCCGGGTCAAACTCCCGGAAGCCGTACTCGGCCGCAATGGTGAGCACAGTGCCAACGTCGCTGTCGGTGACGGCCGGGGCGTACGCCGTGATCCAGGAACGGAGCTGTTGGAGCGCCGCTCTGGATGGCACTGGCGTGTCGTAGCAGTCCTGAAGGTGCTTCCGGAGTGACGTCCACGCCTTCGTCGAGGGTCTCAGGTCGAGCCCCCCGTCGTCCCACCGGAGGTCGTACCCGAGGAGGGTGACCGACTTCCCATTGGAATGGTCATGAACGCCGTCCGCGCCCTTCAGAGACATGCCCAGCGGTTGGAGCAGGTGGTTAGCCCGTTCCAGCACGTCCTGGCCGTCAGACACACTCGCAACCAGGTAGGCGAGGTTGTCGCTGTACCGGTAGCAGAGTGGCTTGGTGGGGATCGCACGCAAGGGGCGGTCGAGTTCGCAGCCGAGCAGCACGTTGAGCGCCGTCGGGCTGTAGCACCCGCCCTGGTCGATCCCGGTGATCCGTTGCGGGTCGTCGCCGCGCAGGACGACCTCGATGAGCGCCGTTGTCCGCTCCCGGTCGGCGGGGCCGAAATTCTTTTGCCGCACCCGATCGAGCGCCTCGCGGTGCAGCTCGACAAGGCGGCCGACGGGAACGGTGTCGAAGGCGTTCCGAACGTCGTCGATGGCGAGGCCGCGCCGCCCCGTCCGCCGCATCGCCACCTCGATCCCCGCAATCATGTCCCAGGCGCCGCGCTTCGGGCGGTAGGCGTAGCAGTTCTTGGGGAAGCGGTACTCCCAGAACGGCCGGGTGGCGATCTGGAGCGCCTTGCCGACGACGCGGTCGAGTAGGTTCCTGATCAGGAGCGTGCGGTACTGGCCCGGGGTGCTCTTGGCGATCCGCTTCTCGCGGGCCAGGGCCGGCCGGTAGGTGCCGGCGAGGATGGCCTGCGACACCGCCCGCAAGTTGTCGCCCACCTCGTGCCCGCTGAGGGCGGCGTACGTCACGCCGTCGAGCCCCGGCGCGGCCCCGCCCTCGGCCTTCAACTTCATGTAGGCGTGGTACAGGTGGTCCCGGTGGGCGATCTGCTCGACGCGCAGCCGCCACCCGTCGTACCCATAACGACGGTCGAACTGCGCGAATCGCTTCTTGAACTCGGCCTCGCGGTCGAACCGCTTCCGCCGCCCGGGGCTCGGCATGCCGCTCTCGCTCATCGGAGCACCTCCGGCCGGTCCGCCTTGAACTGTTCCAGGGGCGACGGGGTCGGCTCGCCGACGATCTCCCAGCCGGCGGTGCGGTACGCCGCGGCGCGACGGCGGCTGCGGGGCCGCAGGAGAGCCACGTCGGCGTCCCGGAAGTCGATCACCACCAGGTCGCGGTCGTCGCCGGCCGGGTTCATCAGGTGCCGGGCCGGCAGCGGCAGGTCGCCGACGCCGCCGTCGGCGCGAACGACCACATCAAACCGGCCCAGGTGCCGCAGCCCCTCCGTCGTGACCACCACGGGCTGGGTCGGGTGGTCGCTGTACACCGCCCCCCGGTCGAGCACCCGGATGTCGTCGGCCGTCAGGCTGGCGCGGTCGGCCAGCACGTCCACGACGAGCGGCAGCCGCAGGCCGCGGGCGAGTTTCAGCCCGTGGCCGGCGTTGTCGGCGTACACGACGGTGCGGCGGACGCGGCCGGTGACGAGCGGGGCGACGGCCGGGTACTTCGCCTTCAGCGCCGACTTGTCGCCGGCCGTCAGGGCGCCGACGAGGTTGCGGACGAGCCGGTTCCGCAGTCCCCCGTCGTGCACGGCGGCGCGGAGGATTGGGTAGGACCCGGCGCTGGCGTCCGGTTCGAGCCGCGGGCCGCCGTGGAGCGTCTGGAACACGACCCGGACCTGACGCCGGGTGCAGCCGTGGGCGGGAACGACGTGCTCGTCGAACCCGAACAGCGCCCGCACGTGGTCGCGGAGGAGCGGCGGCAGCCGCTTGCTGGCGGGCAAGAAGCCGAACAGTCGCGCCCGCCACAGGTGGCGGACGCCGTTCATCGCGTACTGGTGCGCCCCGGCCGAGAACATCTCGTCGGGGTCGAGCACGAGGCAGAGGTCGCGGTGCTCGATGGCGGCGGGGCCGAGGCCCAGCGCCGCCGGGGTGGCGACGATCACCCGCGTGCCGGTTGGCACCGGATTCTTCGGGGTCAGCCGGCCGACGCCCGGGATCTCTTGGGCGAGTGCGCGGGAGACGTAGCCCACGTCGGCGGTGCGCGTCGCGACCACGACGATCCGCCGGCCCGGCCACGCCGCGGCCACTTGCCCGACGAGGTCGTGGACGCGCACGCCCGGGCCGCAGCGGACGACGCCCCGCTCGTGCGTGTGGATGAAGCGGAGGACGGACGGGTCGGTGCGGCCGGCGAGGGCAGGCTCCGGCAAGGCGGCGAGCGGTTCCCGCTCCCAGACGACGTGGTAGCCGCGGGGCATCAGTTCGGTAGCGACGAGCGGGCCGAGCCCGCGGAAGCACTGCTGGGCGGGCACGCCGCTGACGAGCGCCGTGGGGCTGCTCTCGCCGGACCCGAGAGCCACTGCGGTACAGGTCGTGGGCCACACGAGCGGCTCCGCCCGCGGCACCGCCCAAATGCCGTCGGCCCCCATGTCGATCGGCTGGTGCCGCCGGGTGAAGAAGACCTCGGCCAGCGCCGGCACGGGCGGCGTGACGAAAACGTACTGGCCGTCCTCCCTCAGGCGGACGGTGCGGTCGGCCCTCGTGGTTTTCGAGATCGTCGTCATCGGAATAGGGGCCGTTGAGTCAAATAACGTTATTTAGGCGCCAGGCAGGAGCCGACCGCGATCGAGCGACCCGGGCGGCACAAAGGCACCGCTCAATGCGGTCGAACGTCAACTCGCCGTCCCCTCGCCGCCGTCCGCGTCCTCGCGCTCTTCGCGCTCGTATTCCGCCTTCGACTTGATCCGCGGCCTCCGCACCCTGTCGAACGACGAGTTCGATTTTGCCTCGGACGCGGCACGACCGGCCGACTTCTCTGCGGAGCCCGAGTCGCCCGATTCTGGCTCCGGTGCCGGTGCCGTATTGGTGAACCCGACGGTCGGAGTGGCCCGCAGCCCGGCGGGCTCTGCCCCCGTCGGAGTGAACCACAACCCGGTGACGTCCACCTTGATGTCGCGGTCGCGCAGGTAGCGTTCGACCACGTCGAACACCAACTGGCTGCGGTGCGGCTCTTCCACGACGACCAATCCGTTCCGCACGGCCGCCACCCCGGCGAAGGCGGCCTGAATGTACACGCACGCGCGCGGAAACGGGTTGTCGCCGACAAACGCCTTGGCCAACTGCACGACCAGCGAGTAGTGCCGCTGATCCAGCCCGATCAGCGCGAGCGCCGCCAGACACTTGAACGCCGCCGCCGGGGCCAGTTCGTGCCGCTCGACGAACGGTCGCGCCAACTGGTCCAGGTCCGGCCCCGGACGGAACGTTACCGGCAGACCCGATCGATCGGACTCGTCGGTTTTGATGCGGGCGCGCCCCATAAAGAATTCCGTTTGCGTTTTGAGTTCGTTTTGTATACATTGCACAGTATCGCGACGTGGCGGTGCCCTGTAAAGTTCGCGGCGCCGGATTCGTGCCGCAAGGGTGGCACAGTGCGGTGGGGTTGGGCCGTGTTGTCGGTGCAGCAAGGACGTGCGGGGGTACGTGGTGAAGACAACAAACAGGAAGTCCGATGCCGACCACGACAGCCTGGGCGGGTTGTCGGCCCGCGTTACAGCGCTCGAAGCACAGGTGGCTGAGTTGACGGCCTTGCGAGAAACGCTGAGCGTGGACGTGCCTCGGGAGTTCTACAGCACCGCGGACTTGGCTCGCGCCAAGGGCGTTTCGGTCTATACGGTCACGGCGCGGTGGTGCGGCACCGGCCGGGTCGAGGCCGTCAAGGACGAGCAGACCGGGCGGTGGAAGATCCCCGCACACGAATTCCGGCGGCTCGTCGCGGGCGGCGGGCTGCGACCGAAGGCGGAGTGAGCCGTGCGACCGGTTCGAGATCCTTGGCAGCCCCGAACCGATGCACGCGACGGACGCACGGTCGTCCCTCGGGTTCGGCCAGCGGCGAGGGGTCGTGAAAGTCTTTTTCTCAGGAGATTTCGATGACGGCGCGATTGCCCTACAGGACCGCCGCGGGGCGGAGGGCACCGGGGGGCGGATGGCTGACGGTGGACGACGCTCAGCCGGAACTGATCGCCCTCCTCGACCAGGCGGGCCAGTCCCTCGACGCCTTTGGTATCCTGTCGGACTGGCTGCGCGACCGGGACGACGCCCGGGCCGAGGCGGTGGCCGACCTCGCCGCACCGGGCGTCGTCCCGGACACCGCCCCGGAGGAGGGCGAGGAGATCGCGCTGGTGACCGGGCGGCGGTGGTGGGCCTGGTGCTCGGCGTACGGCGTGCACGGGCGGGTGCAGCCCGGAACCGAACTCGCCGCCCTGACCGGGGCGCGGTACGGGGCCGTCGTCATCGACGACCGGGACCGGGACTGGCACCACTACACCGCCCTCTACGATCCGAATGAGACGCCCCTGGCCTGGATCGCGGCGGCCACGCACGCGTGCCGGGCCAAGTTCCTGTTCTCGCTGTTCGGCCTGTTCGCACCGGAGGTGTATTTCCTGCACGAGCTGCACACCAGCAGCGGCGTCGCGGGCGTGGCGGATCTGATCCAGAGCGTGCCGCGGGCGGCGGGCGCGCGGTGGCTACGCGGGCTGAGGCAGACCGACCCGAAGCGGTGCGCCGCGATCATGAAGGATCTGTGACGACCGGGGGGGGCGCCCACCCCGCCGTTGTCCGAGTAGACGACGTTCGCCGCGAGGGACCCGCCGACCTTCGGCGGGTCGGTCGTGACAGTCGCAGTCGAGTGGTCCGTCACTACAGGAGATCGCAACAGTGAAGACGAGCGGACAGACCGAAGACGGAGTGGTGCCGGGCGCCGGCACCGGCGTCGTCACACCGCAGCCCGTCGCGGGTTGCCGTGTGGACGGGTTGATCGAGGCCGCGACGAACGGCCGCATCCTGGTCGAGGACGAGGTACTCCGGCTCGTGGACGCCCTACAGTACACGGCCGAGGCGGCGGCCGTGGCGAACGCCACCACAGACGAACGGCGCCGGACGGTTGCCGAAGCCGTGTGGACCTTCGCCCCGGAGATCCTCCGCGGGGCGACCCGCTACCCCTCTCTCCTCCCAGAAGCCGTGGCAGTGCTCGTGCGGGTCGCCCGCCACTGGCCGGGGGTGGTTCTGGCGGGCCTCAACGAGCAGTTCCGCACCGGCGACCCCGAGGCGCGGGCCGCCGCTCTCGAAGTCCTCGACGTGACGGGGCTTCGGGGGCCACACCACCTCGACGCGATGCTGGCGGGGTTCCGCGACGACCCGTCGCCCCTCGGCGCCGCCGCGCACCTGCTCGGCTCCTTGGCCGCCGAGCACCCGAAGTACGTGCTCAAGGCTCTGACCCGCGTCCTCCGGCGCGAGCCCGATCTCTGGGACGCCCTCGCCCGGGCGGTCGGCCCGCACGCCACACCGTCGCTGGCCGACGCGCTGGAAGACCTGTCACGGCGCCGCGGGCCGGTCCGCATGTTCGCCAACGAGGCCCGGTTCCGGCACACCTAGTCGTCAGTGGTCGGTCTCAAGACGAGTTCGACACGAGCCGACACCGACGCCCTCCTTCGTGCCCGGCGGTTCCAACGACCCGTCGCCGCCGGTTCGGGCGCACCGACTCCGCTCCCGGCGCGATCAATCGGTTGTCGGCGCGAGGTTCGCCCAGAGCGTCCGGTCGGGAGCGAGTCCAAATAACGTTATTTGGACTCTCGCGCCAGAGGAAAGCCTCGCCGCCGTCCGACCCGACCGCCCGGCGACGACCACGACGGCGTTGGGATTGTGGCGCGGCGGACACGAGGAGACGGGGGAACGAGTCCGCCCGCCACAGCGGCCGGGAAGTGAGCCGGCGGCACGCCGAGGCGGAAGGCCGGGCGATCGAACCGACCGTTCGGCCCGGCGGCTGATCACTCGCCCCGTCGCCACCGGCCGAACACGAAGGAGAGGCTGGTATCGAAACCGGACGCCGAATCGGTGCCAAGACGGCCCCGCCGACGCCGGATGCTCCGACGGCTTGCCGGTGCGATTTCTGGGACGGCACCGGACGCCGAGACACTCGGGTGAATCCATGTTTCTCGAATGACTTCCCTTTCTGGAGGTGTGTGATGACACCGCTGAAGACGCGAGCGACGCCCGGGTCGGAGGGGCGGCCGGTAGCCCGGCTCAAGGGGCCGCTGAAATGGCACGGGGGCAAGTACTACCTGACGAAGCCGATCCTCGACCTGATGCCGAAGGCATACCGGCATTATCTCGAACTCTACGGCGGCGGGCTCGCGCTCCTGTGGGCACGGAACCCGGAGGGCGTGAGCGAGGTCGTCAACGACCTGAACGGCGAGTTGACGAATTTCTACCGGGTGCTCCAGAACAAGGAGCTGTTCGAAGAGTTCCTCCGGCGCGTGCAGGCGATCCCGTTCTCGCGAGTCGAGTGGGAGGACGCACGGCGGAACCTCGCCGGGCAACCGGCGTCGAACTGCGTGGACCGGGCGGTGTGGTTCTTCGTGCTGAATCGGTTGTCCCTCGCCGGCCGGATGACGGACTTCACGAGCATCAGCGCGACCCGCACCCGCGGGGGCAAAAACGAGCAGGTCAGCGCGTGGCTGAGTGTCGTCAAGGGGCTCCCGGCGATCCACGCGCGGCTCATGCGGGTGGTGGTTGAGAACCGGCCCGCGATCGAGTTGATGCCGGCCCACGACGTCGAGGGGTGCGTGATGTACGCGGACCCGCCGTACCTGCCCTGCACCCGCAAGGCCAAGACGGTGTACGGCCCGTACGAGATGAGTCACGAGGACCACCGGGAGTTCTTGGCGGTCGCCAAGTCGCTCAAGCACGCCAAGGTGCTGATCAGCGGCTACCGCAGCGAGTTGTACGACAAGGAACTCAAGGGCTGGAAGCGGCACGAGTTCGACGTGGCCAACAGCGCCGCCGGCGGGAAGACGAAGCGGCGCATGACCGAGGTGGTGTGGTGTAACTTCTGAGCCGGCCGCGGCACGTCCACACCGGGGACCGATCCGCCTCTCCGTTGCGGTTCGGTCCCACCCATTCCACAGCCCACGCGGCCGCATCTCAACACCTCGCCTCGTGATCGACGATCCACCGCTGACGAAGCGGCTCACCCACCACCGCCACGGTTGCCGGATCGGTGTGCGACGCGCGTTCGCAAATCCGGCTCGCTCTCGTCCTGAAATGCCCTTCGGTTCGCCGACCGAGCCCGCAACCAGGTCGTTTTGCATCGGCCGAACCCGAGGCACCTTCTCGGCCCTTTCCGTCATCGGCTCGTCGCGTCGTGGCAAGTCGGCCGGCGCCCGCGTGAGCAGGTCAAATATCGTTAATTGAATTTCCCCGGCGGCACTTCGCTCGGCCGATCACTCCGAGCAGGGGGTGGTACATTTCGCACACCGCTGCGAGTCGGGATTCACGGGCTTGAAACTTCGGTCCGGGGACGCCCGACACCCGTGCCGATCCGGGTCGGACGCGCTCGGCGTCGGCGCGTTTCGAGCCCGATGTGGCCGGCGACGGGGTTGACAGATCGGAAGGCCCCGTCGCACCATACCGACGACATTCACGAGGTCGATCATAGACAGGTCGGCCGCGTCGGCGGCTCGGAGGGCGCGATGCGCAAAGGGTATGAGCCGGACCGGGAGCGCGTGAACCCGTTCCGCGAGTTGGACTGGCGGTGGCGGCGGGCCGAGCGACTGGTGAGCGAGGGCCGGCCATTCCTCTCGCGCCGGGACGATGCCGCGACCGGGCGGTGCGTGACGTACCTGCGGGACCAGAAGCGGGGGCGCGATCTCGCCCGCCGGCACCCCGACCTACACGCGGCGCATGCGGTGTGGGCCGCGGACGGCGACCTCCGGGCGGCTCTGGAGGCCCGGATTCTCGCCGGTCAGTCGGACGCCGAGATCGCGCAGACCGTCTGCTTGAGCCCGGAGGGCGTGGGGGCCTTCCACGACTCGTTTTTCGACGTCCGCGACCTGGTCGCCAAGCGTGCGACCGACTGGCTCATGATTCGGGCGTGCGGGCACGCGCCCGGGAACCCGGCCGTCGAGAGCCCCCGGGTGCTGTTGCGCATGCTCGGCCTGTTCGCCGGCCCGCACGTGTTGGACTCCGCCGTCCCGTTCCTGATCGGCGGGTTCGACCTCTCCTCGGACGCCGTTCCGGCCGGCACGGACCCGGCACTCGCCCGGTCGATCAAGCAGACCTTGCGCATGATGCTCCTGCCCGACACCGACGAGACCCGCGGGCGGTTCGTCCAGGCCGCGGCGATGTTGGCGGCGGGGTGCGAGCCGACCGAGGTCGGGGACTGGGTTCTCGACCCGCCCCGGAAGGGCCGCCGGCCGCGGGGGGCAACGACTCGCCCGCCCCGAAGTGGCGCAGCAGCGGTTTTGTTGCACAAAAAGAGGGAATCAAGCAATGGCCTGGGAGCGCCGGAAGGGATCGGCCAGGATCTTCTTCTATGTAGCCCGCCGCGACGGGTCGAAGGTGAGGAAAACGTACCTCGGCGACGGCTCGGTCGCACGGATGGCGGCCCGTCAGGTGGCCGAGCGGCGTGCGGCACGGGAGCAGGCCGCCCGAGCGGCGTCGGAGCTGAGAACGCGGACGCGCCCGGCTGAGGTGCTGCTCGACCACGAGTACGAGGCGGTCATGCGGCTCGCCGCCGCGGTGCTGTACGGCGCCGGGTACTGGCGGCCCGGCCGTCATTTTTGGAGGCGTTGGCATGCGGCCCACCGAGAACTCCGTGCCGCCGGCTGAGCCGGCTTCCCACCGGCGGCTGCGGGAGCTGATCGCCCGCGCCGGGGCCGGCGACCCGCGGGCGGTGCCCGAGATCCGCGACCTGCTGCGCGCCGAGCCGGAGGTGGCGGCGTGGATGGGCGACCTGTCGCGCGTCGTGCGCAAGGCGTGGCTCGACCACCTGACCGGTGAGTGCCCGGTCACCCGACAGGCGGCCGAGATGCAGTGCGAGGAGCGGCGGGCGGAACTCGCCGGGCCGGGCGCGCCGCCGGCCGAGCGGATGCTGGCCGGGCTGATCGTGAACCTCGAACTGGAGGCGCACGAGGCGTCGCTGGCGATGACCGCCTGCGCGTCCGCGTCGCCGGCCGTCACGGCGGCCCGGGCGCGCCGGGCGGACTCGGCCGTCCGGCGCCTTCTGGCGGCGACCAAGATGCTCCGCGACATCCAGCAACTGCTGCCGAACGGCCAGACGCCCGGCCCGCGGTTGAAGGTGTTCGACCAAGGCGAGCAGAAGACGGGGTGAGCCGACCCATTCCTCCTTCACCGCACCGACCACGGTCGTGCGCCCGTTGCGCCCGGCCCGTTCGCCCGACTCGCGGGCCGGAGCCGTGTCCGGTCTGACAACCTCTGTGAGGACGACACCATGAAGACGAAGGCCAACACTCCGGCCGCCCCGACCGCGGGCACCCTGCGCCGGGCGGCCGAGTTCGACGCCCCCCGGCGGGAGTGGCTCGTGGAAGGGGCGCTGCTCGCCGGCAGCCCGGCGGTCATGGCCGGCGGGCGGGTCGAGCTGACCCACTTCGCCGTGGACCTGGCCGTCGCCCTGGCGACCGGCACCCCGTTCCTCGGGCACCTCCCGGTCCCCCGCCGCCGGGCGGTGGCCCTGTACTGCTGCGACGACGAGCCGGCCAACGTCCTGACCCAGGCGGAACTGGTCGCCGCCTACCGGGACACGAGGCTGGCGCGTGCCGACCTCCTCTTGGGGGAGCAGGCGCCGGCGCTGGGCACCCGCGCCGGGTTGGAGGCGGCCGTCGCTGAGGCCCGCGACGCGGGGGTTAAGGTCGTCATCATCGACCCGATTGTCCGGGCGCTCCGCACCGGGGGCGACCCCCGCGCGCCCGAGTTGTTCGAGCCGGACCGGCTGGTGGCGGTCGGGACCGCGTTCCGCGACGCCGGCATGACGCCGGTGTTCACCCACCGGATCGCGTGGACCAAACAGGCGCCCGGGATCGAGGGCGTGAGCTACGCCGGGCTCAACGACCACGCCCGGCAGTGGCTGCTGGTGAGCCGGCTGCTCCCGCCGAACCGGCACGGCCGCGGCGCCTTCCGGCTGACGGCCGGCGGGGTGGCCGGGCACGCGGGCGCGTGGGACGTGCGGGTGGGCGACGGGCAGTTGTACCGCGACTTCGGCGGCCGGACCTGGAACGTCACCGTGACCGAGCACGCCGACGCCCCCGTGTCGGCGGAGGGTGTGCGCGTGGCCGCAACGGGCGACGACCGCCGTCAGGGTTACGAAGAAACCGCCACGCCGAAGGCGAAGCGGCGGGCCGGGAGCGGAACACGGTAGCGGCCCCGAGCACTTCATCCCTGGGGCGCTCGCGAACACGCGGGCACCGACCGGTCGAAACCGACAGGGGTTCGCCACCACCCGCCCCGTCCTTCGCTATTCTGACCGAGCGGTCCGGCGGGCAGCGGATCGCGATTTTTGCGGCGGTACGCCGCGGGCGGACGGCCGGTGCTCGCCGGCAGAGGGTTCAGATCGGGGCGGGCCAGCCCGCGTTCGCCGGCCTGTGGATCTCGAAAGTACCCGCCCGCCGGACCGCGGCATTTGCCATTTCCGTCGTCGGCTGACCGCCGGAACTCGTGTTTGTGGTTTTGCCGAGGGCAGCGAGCCGGGCGCGTCGGGGCGGTCCCACGAGGGCGGTCGATGGAAGAAGACGAGTGGCTGACGTGCACCTATCCGTCACCCATGCTGGAGTGCTTGCCCGCGCCGACCGCACGCAAGCAGCGCCTGTACGCGGTCCCCTGCTGTCGGCGGGTCTGGGACTACCTTCCGGGGGCGGGCCGTCGGCACGCGGTCGAGGTGGCGGAACGCTTCGCCGACGGCACCGCCACGCCGGAAGAACTCGAAGCCGCATGCGAGGCGGTGGAATCCCGCCCGAGTGCGGATTACGGCCCGATCCCGGTCGTGCGCCCCGCCGCGCTGCCGAACGCGGGCGCCGGTCACTGCGCCCTCAACACCTCCCTCCTGTTCGCCGACGTCACGGCTCCCGACGAGGGCGGCCGGCGTTGGGAAGAAGCCGGCGGTGCCGAATCGTCCGCACAAGCGGTCCTCCGCTGCGTCTTCGGCAACCCGTTCCGCCCGGTCACCTTCTCCCCCTCCTGGCGGGCCGACACCGTATGTCGCCCTCACGCGCGATGTACGAGTCGCGGGACTTCGGCGCCATGCCGATCGTGGCCGACGCGCTCCAGGCCGCAGGGCACTCAGCTCGGCGCCAGGAGTGTGGGCGTGCAACACGGTCGGGACGTGCTTCGGGAATGCCCAAGGATTCATCTCGCGCCACTTGACCGACGCGGCCACACGCAACAGCACGGCCGTGGGGCGAAGCCCGCCGTCGCTGCCGAGAGGCGACCCGTTGCAACGCCCCACACCGAGCGGCCGATCCTTCGTTCTGCTGTCGCGTCGTCTATCGCGAGCCGCCCGTCGGTCAGGAACACGCCGAGGGTCGGCCGCTGGTTCGGTGCGTAGGCCATCGACTCCCCGATGGCCGACTTCGGCACACCCGCGGCCGCTGCCCGGCCAGCCAGTCGGCGAACGCGGCCAGGACCGGCGTGCTGCTGCCGATACGCGGCGAGATCGGCCCCGGTTAACTCCCGCTCCTTCGCCTGCCGCTCGACCGCGTACAGGACACGAATGCGGGCCGGCGCGTCGTGACTCCGCTCCGGGTCGGACAGCCGTGCGTCGAAGAAGTACCTCCTCGCGTGAGCCCAGTACCCGACCCGCGTCGCCCCGGTCTCGAAGACGGGGTTGTACCCGGCATGTCCGTCGGCGTGGACGAACCCCGTGTACCCCTCAAGGAACGCGGTCGGCGCGTCGCGGATCGGCCGACCGACAGGTCGAAAACGGTGTACGGGTTGGCCTCATCCCCGACGTACACCCAGGCGTGGGCCGTCGGCCGTGGGGCCAGGAGTGGAACCGGGGTGTGGTCGGTGTGCAGTGCGGCCGATAGCCGGACACGATCGCACATCAGCCGGTACAGCGGTTCGAGTGCCGCGGCTGAGGGCCGACTTGGCTGGCCCCGACCAGAGCCCGCTGGAGAAGTTCCTCGCCGATCACGTCGTCGCACAGTTAGCCGAATTGCTGGCCGCCCAAACCGGCGGGTCGCTCCCGCGGGCGGCGTTCCGGCTGAAGACAGCCGAGGCCGCCCAGCGGCGGTTCTTGGCGGCCACCAAGTCGCTGACGGCGCTGCGCGCGCTCCAGCCGCGCGCCGGCTTCCCACGCGACGGCCTGTGGGTGTTCGACCCCGAGGGACGGAAGACGGGGTGAGACGGCCCACGAATGGCATCGAGCGCCGGCCCGAGGTTCCGAGGAAGTGTCCCGTCACGGCCGCGCCGGTCCCATCTGGCGCCTCGATGGCAGCCGGCCGACCCGTCTCGATTTCGTTGCGAGGTGGCCGGCCCGACCGCCACGAAACGGGCCAGGCGGTCCCGATCCTGTGCTTGTCCTTCCACCGCGCGCTGCGTACTATTCAATCGCCTTTTCTGAGATGACCGATCACCCGGGATTCACGCCCGGGGCAATGCCAACGGCACGGATTTGCCGCTCGGTTATCACCTGTCGTGTCCCCTTACCTTCCCTTTCGCATCGCGAGGGTGTGTGTGTGGAGGAGTTGGTCCGAGACGATTATTACCGACGAAGTTGGCGTCGCAGTCGAATCCCCTGAATGGGGCGACTGGACATGATTAAGGTGTCTCATGAACGAGAGGCTTAGTTCCGACCTCGCCCGCATCCGCATCGAGGCCGAAGCCGGTTACCTGTGGGACCGCTGGAACGACGGTGTGGACGCGGGGCTCAAGAGCCGTGGACGGGTGAGCCGCGGGTCGCTGTTTAACATGCAGGCGACGCACCGCGACGCCCGCACGCTGTTCGCCGACGTGTCGGCGGACTGGTCGGCGGATCAGTCCGGGTGGAGTCGGCTCACCGCCGACGAGGCTCGGGGCGTCCGCGAGGCGCTCGACGGCTTCCCGCACCTCGCCCGGCGGTGCGACGACCAACTGACCGCCGTCACCGCGCGGGTTTCCGAGGGCCGGCGTGTCCGGGTCGCGGCTCTCCGCGATCTGAGCACGTCGTTCGACGACCTCCTCGAACTCATCGTGCGGCTGGCGAGCGCTCGGCGTGATCCGCCCCAGGACGAGTCGGCCGTGACCCCGGTGGCCGGGTAGTGGAGTTTCGGTAGAGTGTTCGACGTTCCTCGGACCGGTGTCCCAGCATGGGGCACCGGTCCCTTGCTTGCGCGGACCGATGCCGCCGGTGGGCTACGGTCTGGACCGGCCACCGGATCGCGTCGAACACCGGCAACGTTCGGAGCGAGCGTAACGCCGGTGTAGAAGCACCTCAGGCTCAAGTGCCTGAAATGACCGGGCACTCCGCCCACCGAAGCTGCCATTTCTATCGTGGCCGAAGGGCGGATCTTTCTGACGAAAGTAGCCCCGGCGGTTCTCACGCGAGATGCACGGTCGCTTCCCGCTCCGACCGATTTTGATGTTCATCCACGCGGCGAACGCCGCGTGGTTGGCAATGTCGAAGCGCGACCGTTCGCTCGTTCGACGGCGGGCCGCTCAAACTGGTCGTCCTCGACGCCCGGATGCAGCCGCGGTGGACGTTCACCGACTGACGGGTGCGGTCCGTGAAGGCGTTCTGGCGGTGCGCTCGACAACGACCGCACCGCGGATGGTCCGACCTCGACGGTCGTCAAACGCCGGCTCCGCCGGCGCCGTCGTGCCCGTCACGGCCCGTCGTACAAGCCCTGACAGACTGGGGGCGCGTGCGGCGGGTCGGTCTCGACAGCGCCGGCGCGAAGTCGGCCGAACGCGACCGCCCCATTGCGGCCGAACCTCGTCGGCCGCATACTGTGCGCACACGGCCGAATTCCCACGAGGTCCGTCATGTCGCGCCTGCCCTTCGTCCTCTTGATCGCGCTCGCCCTGCCCGCGGGTGCCGCCGGTGCGGATCAGCCCGCCCCCGATTCCTTCCCACCCCCCGAGAGTAAGGGCGGGTGGCGATCGGCGCTCCCCGCAAAAGGGCCGCCCGACGCCGCGGCACTCGAAAAGCTCGGCATCGACGCCGCCAAGTTGAACGAGGCGTGGGAGTTCAACGCCCGGGCCGAAGGCGCGACCGGGCTACTCGTCATCCGCCACGGGCAGATCGTCGGCGAGTGGTATCGTGGCTGCGAGCCGACCACCACGTTCAACATCTACTCCAGCTCCAAGGCGTACACGAGCCTGGCGTTCGGCCTGCTCCTGGCCGACAGCGAGGCGGGCAAGTTGCCCGGCGGCAAGAGGCTCACGCTGGACACGAAGGTGTGCACCGAGGAGTGGCTGCCGGAATCGCTCCCGCTGTCCGACCCGCGGAAGGCGAGCATTACCGTCCGTCACCTGTTGCAAATGGCCAGTGGGATCGGCGGCGAGGCGCTCCCGACCGACGCCGAGCCGTTCGAGGTCGCGCTGGGCAAGACGGATACGTCGCCGTTCGCCAAGCTGAAGGCCGAACCGGGCGAAGCGTTCAACTACTCCAACGCCGGGGTCGCACACCTCGTCCTGTTGTTCAAGCGGGCGGCCGGGAAGGACCTCTATCCGTTCCTGAAAGAGCGGGTGTTCGACCCGGTCGGGATGGAGAACCTGACCTGGACCGAGATCGGCGGCAAGGGCAAGCTCGGGCCGCTCAGCCAGGGGTACAGTGGGGTGAACACGACGCCGCGGGAGCACGCCCGGTTCCTCTACCTGGCGCTGCACAAGGGCAAATGGGACGGCAAACAGGTGGCGCCGGCGGCGCACTACGAGTTCGCGTGGACCGCGAGTAAGGCGAACCCGACGTACGGCGCGCAGTGGTGGGTGTACCCGCGGCACAAGGACGGGCCGAAGGACCTGGTGCAGACCGCCGGGGCCAATAACAACCACGGGTACGTCGTGCCGAGCAAGGATCTGGTGTTCGTCCGCCTGGGCGACGGCAAGAAGTTCGACAAGGGGTTCGAGCAGGAACTCGTCGCTCGCGTCCTCGCCGCGGTCAAGTAAATCGGAATGCGGAACGATCTTCCCCTCCGGCGCGAACGGACGTCTTGGCGCGGTGGCGATCAACTGGAGGGCGCGGCGGCGCCGTTCGACGTGTGCCGCGTCTGACCGATGGACGTTGAGACGCGGCACACGTCGAACGGCCTTCGGGCTGTTCGGCCGGCCAACGGTGCCGAGCGGAAGGTGCGGGAATCCGTTACACCCGCTCGCGCGCTCCCGGCGCGATGCACCGGCAGCCCGGCCTGACTCGCTGAACACAGATGCGACGCTCACGACTTCCCCGCAATGCCGATCCCGGCCGACGCGATTCAGGACGCCGGGTGCGCGTGCGAGGACGTTCTCAACTACGGCGGGGCGATGGTCCGCACGTTCGAGGTTGGGTCGTGGGCTTGGTGCTGGGCGCGTAGTCGCGTGGGACCGGGCTGCACCGGATCGCTGGGGGCACGGCGCGCGGGGCCGTCGGGGCGGTGCCGATCCGACACCCTGCGGTGGCGACGGCGTCTGACCGGGCGGGGGACTGTTCCGATGACCGGCTCCGACCTCTGCTTCATGACCGCCGTCGAACTGGCCCGCCGCGTCCGGGCAAAAGAGGTGTCGGCCCGGGACGTTCTTGACGCGCACCTCGACCAGATCGAGCGGGTCAACCCGAAGGTGAACGCCGTCGTCACCCTCGTCGCGGATCAGGCCCGCGAGGCCGCCCGCCGGGCCGACGAGCGGCTGGCGAGGGGCGAAGAGGTCGGCCCGCTGCACGGCCTGCCGGTCGCCCACAAGGACCTCCAGGAAACCAGGGGCATCCGCACCACCTACGGGTCGCCCATTTACAAGGACGAGGTGCCGGCCGTCGACGCCCTCCTGGTCGAGCGGCTGCGCGCCGCCGGCGCGATCACGGTGGGCAAGACGAACACCCCCGAGTTCGGCGCCGGGTCGCAGACGTTCAACGCCGTGTTCGGGCGGACGCTCAACCCGTACGCCCTCACCAAGACGTGCGGGGGGAGCAGCGGCGGGGCGGCCGCGGCGCTGGCCTGCGGGATGGTCCCGCTGGCCGACGGGAGCGACATGGGCGGGTCGCTGCGGAACCCGGCCAGCTTCTGCAACGTGGTCGGCCTCCGCCCGTCCCCGGGCCGCGTCCCGACCTGGCCGAATAGTACCGGGTGGTTCACCCTGGCGGTGGACGGACCGATGGCCCGCACGGTCGCGGACGTGGCCCTCATGCTCAGCGCCCTCGCCGGCCCCGACCCCCGGAGCCCGATCGCCATCGCCGAGGACGGGTCACGGTTCCGCCGACCGCTCGGCCGCAACTTCACGGGCGTGCGCGTCGCCTGGTCCGAAGGGATGGGGTTGCCGTTCGAGCCGGCCGTGAAGACGGCCGTGGACGCCCAGCGGACCGTCTTCGAGTCGCTGGGGGGTGTCGTCGAGGAGGCCGACCCGAAGGACATGGCGGACGCCGACGAGGTGTTCAAGGCACTCCGGGCGTGGAACTACGAGGCCACGCTGGCCGAGGAGTACGCCCGGCACAGGGACAAGCTCAAGGACACGGTCGTGTGGAACGTCGAGGCGGGCCGAAAGCTGACCGGCCCGCAGATCGGCCGGGCGGAGGTCCTGCGAACGGCCCTGTACCACCGCGTCCGCGAGTTCTTCGAGCGCTACGAGTTCTTCGTCCTGCCGGTCGTCCAGGTGCTGCCGTTCGACGTGACCGTGGACTGGCCCCGGGAGGTCAACGGGGTCAAGATGGAGACATACATCGACTGGATGAAGTCGTGCTCCTTCATCTCGGCGGTCGGCAACCCCGCCCTGTCCGTCCCGTGTGCGTTCACCGCCGCGGGGTTGCCGGTCGGCCTTCAGATCGTCGGCCGCCATCATGACGACTGGGGGGTCCTGCAACTGGGGCACGCCTTCGAGCAGGCGACCGGGTTGTGGAAGCGGAAGCCGCCCGTGGCGACGACCTGATCGCCAGAACTGGCCCGAACCGCACTTGCGACCCGCCACGCCCCCGCGGTGCGATGGCGGTGCGTCCGGTTCCCGATTACACTCACACCCAGTCGTGAGAGCCGCCGGCGGAGTGAGCGAGAGCTGCGGCGCAACGCCGCGGGAGCCGTGCCGTGCCGTGCCGTTCATATCAGGTCGGCGCAGTCGTTCCGCTCGGGGAGCGTCCCCACACCTGCGCGTGATACGAAAGTAGCCCCGGCGGTTCTCACGCGAGGAGCACGGTCGCTTCCCGCTCCGGCCGCTGTTGATGTCCATCCACGGGCGTCGCCGCGCGGTTGGCAATGTCGAAGCGCAACCGTTCGCTCGTTCGGCGGCGGGCCGCTCAAACTGGTCGTCCTCGACGCCCGGATGCAGACGCGGTGGACGTTCACCGGCTGACCGGGAACGAGCGGCGGTGACGTGCGACGGGCGTTCCGTGAGTCGATCTCCCGCCCCGTCGGCGATCGCGTCCCAAATAACGTTATTTGGGATGCGGTTTCAGCGACCCCAAGAAGCACTCGTTCGCGTCGGCCGGGTTCCCCGGGTTCGTGGGGAGCTTCACGGGGGTGAACGACGCCGGACTGGCGATCGCCAGCCACGAGGTGTGCGCCCCCGACACGGCCACGCCGTTCAACCCGAAGGGCGTTCCCTTCGGGATGGCGTACCGCCGCGTCCTGGAGGAGTGCGCGACCGTCGGCGACGCCGTCAAACTGCTCGACGGGAGCGAACGGGCGTCGGCGACGAGCCTGGTCGTCGCCGACACGACGGGCGGGGCGGTCATCGAAGTCACCCCCGACGCCCTCGCCGTCCGGCGGCTCAAGGACAAGCCGGGCGTCTGTACGAACCACCTCTGCACGCACAAGAACCCGAAGCAGACCGACAAGTTCGAGACGCTCACGCGGTTCGACACCCTGAGCAAGGCCGTGGCGCTGAAGAAAGACGAGGTGTTCGGCGTCGGGGACGTGCAGAAGCATCTCCACGCGGTCCGCCTCGTTGACGCCCGCAAGGCCGACCTGACGATCCAGGCGTTCGTGTTCGAGCCGGCGGGGCGAAAAGTTCACCTCCGGTTCGCGGACGGGAACGGCCCGGCCACGGCGGGCGCGCTGACGGCGATCGACCTGAACGCGCTTTGGGGGAAGGGAATCGAGTCGGTCGCGCGGCCGGAGCGCCCGCCGAGTCGAACGTGGCGATCCCGGATCGGGACGGCGTCGGTGCTCGCACCGGTCCCGGCACCGTCGTCGCGCGTCCGGTCGCTCCGGGCTTCCGGCCCGAGAGCGGTGGCCCGCTCGGTCGGGACCGCGGCGGCGACCCGTTCGGCGAGCGTTGTTGGCTTGGCTGTTGCGCGGGGCCGCGCGTACACTCACAACCCAGGCCGGGATCAAGGCCGGTTTACGGCGGTTCCTCCGCGTCGGGCGGTCGGACGGGTGGCGTGGCGACCTCCCTTGTCCGATCAACACGGCACGGGCGGAGCAGCCGTCTTTTACTGACGCTCCGCAAACTGGGGACAGCTCCGCCGGGTTGGTTCTTGACCCCGCGCCGGTCGCGCGGGAGGATGTGGCACCCGTCAGAGCGTCACGCCCGCGGAGCCGCCGCCATGCCCGAACCGACCGCGCCGCCGAAGCTGCTCGACCGCGTCCGCCACGCGTGCCGGGTGCGGCACTACAGCATCCGCACCGAGGGCGCGTACGCCGCGTGGGCGGAGCGGTTCATCCGGTTCCACGGGATCCGCCACCCGGACACGATGCGGGAGCCGGAGGTGAACGCGTTCCTGACGCACCTGGCGGTCCGGCGGAACGTGACGGCGAGCACCCAGAACCAGGCGATGTGCGCGCTGCTGTTCCTGTACGCGGCGGTGCTGGGGGCGCCGCTCGACGAGCTGAAGGTGGTGCGGGCGACCCGGCCGAAGCGGCTGCCGGTGGTGCTGACCCGGGACGAGGTGCGGGCGGTGCTCGCCCGGCTGGACGGCACGCACGGGCTGATCGGGCGGCTGCTGTACGGCACCGGGATGCGGCTGCTCGAGTGCCTGCGGCTGCGGGTCAAGGACGTTGACTTCGGGCTGAACCAGATTATCATCCGTGAGGGTAAGGGGGCGAAGGACCGGGTGACGGTCCTCCCGGCGGTGGTGGTGCCGGCCCTGCGGGAGCACCTGGAGGCGGTCCGGGCGCTGCACCGCGACGACCTGGCGGCCGGGTTCGGGCGGGTGTACCTGCCGGCGGCGCTGGCGACGAAGTTCCCCGGCGCGGCGGCGGAGTGGGGGTGGCAGTACGTGTTCCCGTCGGCGCGGCGGTCGGTGGACCCGCGGGGCGGCGCGGAGCGGCGGCACCACCTGAACGAGAACGCGGTGGGCCGGGCGATCGCGGACGCGGTGCGGGCGGCGGGGGTGGCGAAGCACGCGAGCGCGCACACCCTGCGGCACAGCTTCGCGACGCACCTGATCGAGTCCGGTACGGACATCCGCACGGTGCAGGAGCTGCTCGGTCACGAGAGCGTGGAGACGACGATGATCTACACGCACGTGCTGGGCAAGGGCGGGCGCGGTGTGACCAGCCCGCTGGACGCGATGTGAGGCGCGCGGGTGAGATGTTACTGTGTTAGTCCGCGCCCGGCGCGGCCTAACGTGGAAAGTTGAGATCGGTGTTAGTCCGCGCGCCGCGCGGACTAACATGGGAGTTGCCGGTGTTAGTCCGCGCGGCGCGCGGACTAACACGGAACCCGTGCGGCGGTGTTAGTCCGCGCGCCGCGCGGGAAGCGGGTGCCGAACACGCGCGGACTAATCCCGAGTTAGGCCACAGAGGCGCTGATGCGGATGCGTCTTGCTGCCCGTGATACGCGGTTCGAGTTGCGGGTCGTGGGCTACCAGTTTCCCGGCAACGCGACCGCCGAGTACGACTCCAACTGGCTGGTCATCGAGGGCGCCGTCCGGCATCCGCGCGGGGACTGGCGGTTCCGCGACCCGAGCTTGCTCACCTACGAGGTGGCGCGGCTGGCGGACTGGCTGGAGGCGGTCGCGTCGGGCACGGAACCGCGCCCGTGGTGCGGGTTCATCGAGCCGAACCTGAGTTTCGACGTTGCCGGCGAGGGTGTGGCCCGCGTGCTGCGGGTTTCATTCGGCTGCGAGTCCCTCCCGCCCTGGGCCGCTCGCGGCGAGGAAGTCGCGGTCGAGTTCCCGGTCGCCGGGCTGGACTTGGGGGCTGCGGCGGCCTCGTTGCGTGGGCAGCTCGGCGAGTTCCCGCAGCGTGCCGAGAGGTAATGGCCCCGAGGCCTAACCCGGCGCTGCACCTGACCCGGCCATGTGCCTTGTTTTGCAGTGCTTTCGGGGTGTCCGTGTTGCTGGCGGGTGTCGCCGGCCGGGCAGGTGAGCTTGTTCGTTCGGCCACAGAAGTCCCGAGCCGCGGAAGCCGTGGAGGTGCGACGTGCTGCTCTACCTCCGCCGGGTCGGTGGCTTCAGCGTCGAGGAGTGGGAGCGGGCCATCGCCGCCACGCCGGGCACCCGCGTCATCCAACTCAGCGACACGCAGGTAGAGGTCGGCGACGAGCAGGTGTGGGTCAGCTACGGCGGGCCGGGGGCAGAGGTGCGGCTGGTCTACGACCCGAAGGTGTGGGTGCGGTCGGGCGACACCCACTTCTGGCTCACCTGCTTCTTCTACCGGGACGGGTACGTGTACTTCGAGCTGCACCACGACCACCCCGACTACCCGGTGCGGCTCGCCGCCCTCCAGTTCGCGGAGCTGCTTGGGGCGCGGGTCGAGGATCAAGCCGGGCGGGTGCAGGCGTTGTAGCCGCCGGCCGGCAAAGGCAGGCCGAACCCGGCGCTGCACCGGACCCGGCCATGTAGTCTGTTTCCCGGTGCTCCCTGCGCGTCTCTGCCGCACACTGGTGTCGCGGCCGGGCCGGTGAGCTTCATCGTTCGGCCTCGCGTGCGACCCACGGCGGTCGGCGCGAGCCGGGTGAGGGACGTCCACCCCCTTCCCAAGTGGTGGACCCGGCCCGCGCCGACCCCCGCGGCGTGGACGGACTGGATGGGCTCACCTGAGCGGCCGGGGTGCCGCACGCGAGGCCGAACGACGGAGCTCACCTGCGTGTCGCCGCGTCTCCCGACGCCGCCGGCGCGAGGCCGAACCAGTCGCTGCACGCAGCGCGCGCGGCTCCCGGCTACGGGAACGCCTCGGGTACTCCGGGTAACCGGTCACACCCGCGGCGCGCGCAGGTGAGCTCCGTCGTTCGGCGGCGGAGGCGCACCGATGGGCGAAGTCGTCCGACCCGGCATCCCGCGCTGGCCTGACGAGCCGGCTTCCGAGGTGATCGGGTTCGTGCTGCCCGGTGCGAGGATCGACTTGGCCGAGGTGGCAGCGGCGTTACGCCACCAGCTCCCCGGTGTCGCGGTGGTGGAGCATCCGCCCGGTGGCCCCGTGGACTCGGTCGCGGCGTTTGCCGACGGGTGGATGGTCCGGGTGTTGCTCAAGGGCGGCGTCCAGTCCGATGCCGAGCACATGGCGACCGAGGACTTCCTCCGGGACCACCCGCGCGCGGCCGAGATCGCCGGCTGTGACCGGATGGCCGAGGTCATGGTGGCGGACCCGGACGTGAGCGTTGCGGCGTTCGAGGCCCTGGACGCGGCTCGCGGGTGGCTCGTGAGGCATCCGGGTGTGATCGCGGTTCACCCCGACAGTGGTGAGCCGCTGTGAGGCAAAGGCACGCCGAACCAGGCGCTGCAGCAGACCGCGGGGGCAGAGTTCGTTTCTGGGACCCACAGCTCACGTATGCCCCCGCGGCTGCTGAGCTTGGTCGTTGGGCTTTGAAGGCCGCGGGTCGGGTTGAGGTCTGCGCCTCCGGGGCGCCGGACAGCCGCTCCGGCGGGGCAGCGAAGAGCGGGCGGGTCCGCCTCGGCCCTCGAAGACAAGAGGCGCGTCGGTCTCGGGTCGCAGGAGCGACGGCCCAACCCGGCGCTGCACCGGACCCGGCCACGTGGTCTGTTTCCCGTGGCTCCCCGGGCGTCCGTCCGGCACACTGGGGTCGCGGCCGGGCCGGTGAGCTTGTTCGTTCGGCACCAGAAGGCGCAGCGAGGGCATCGCTTGACTGATGTCGATGAGCGCTTGACACTGGCCTTCGCGGACCTCGTCGCCGCGAATCGCGGGCGGTTCCGCGACGGTGCGGGTTGGGGCGGGCCGGGGTACTACGACGTGCGGGCGAGCGCCTGCACTGCCGACGCCGCGGAGGTGGAACTGGTCGTGGCGTTCCGAGCGGGCGTCCGGTACTGCTGTTTCGAGTCTGGCTGCCACTTCCCCTACTACGAGGCAGGCTGGTGGGCGCAGTTGCGGGAGTGCTTGGACCGTCACGGCCTCGGGCATCTGCCGCTCCCGGCTATCCGCTCGTTCCGGGGCGTGATCGAGCGCGGGGCCGTGGCCCAGCCTGGGATCGTCGGTGCTCCGGACACCTGCTTCGTCTGGGATGGGTCGGAGTACCAAGCCGGGCCGTGGCCGCCGATCACAAGGCAGGCCGAACCCGGCGCTGCACCGGACCCGGCCATGTAGTTTGTTTGCCACAGGCTTCCGGTCGTCCGGGTCGCGGCGTGGTGTCGCAGCCGGGCCGGTGAGCTTCATCGTTCGGCAAGAGAAGCCGAGGTGGAGGGGAAGGTGGTGCGTGGCCTGCTCTACCTTCGCATGCCGGAGCCACTGCCCGACGCGGTCTTGGCCGACCTTCGCACTCGGTTCATGGCCGAACTCCGCTTGAACCCGGACGACGATCTGATGGCTCCGTGGGTGCCGCTGGTGTTGGCGGCGTACCCGGAGTGCCTCCCCGGGCCGATGGCCCATTGGTACGAGGCCAACCTGGCCCATGCGTACTACGGGCCGGGGTCTGAGCGCGGGTACCTGCCCCTGTTCGTCCGGTGCGCCGAGTGGCTGGAGGCAGCAGCCCTGGGCGGTACGGTGTGGTACGGCGACGACGTTTCGGACGAGAGCGTCCGCCCGTTCGGGCCGGCGGCACGAGAGGAGCTGCGGGCGTACTTCGAGCGGGTCGGGCACGCGCCGTACGACAGCAAGTTCCGTCGGCGGTAAAGGCAGGCCGAACCCGGCGCTGCACCTGACACCGCCAGGTGGTTTCTGACGCATCGCTCCCTGGGAGGGGGGCGGTGCAGGTGAGCTTGATCGACTATGAAGCCGCGCACCGGTCAAGCCAAAAACGCCCCTGGCGTCTTCGGTCGTGTTGTCCCGGCACCGGCCCCCGCCCCCGCCGGGCCGCGTGCGGGACAACACGACCC
>JAESFG010000395.1_pt1 | contig 49724 bp, 46 predicted proteins | sample 9269371 | NCBI WGS metagenome assembly JAESFG01 (sample SAMN14506227, study PRJNA617093) | algae metagenome | isolation source: Aetokthonos hydrillicola CCALA 1050 (B3-Florida) and co-occurring... | place: USA: South Carolina | collected 2013-01-01 | reverse complement strand
CAATTCTAAAAATGCAACTTTTTACCACAATTGTGGTAATGCTTACTATGAAATAAAAGAGTATCAATCAGCAATTGCTGATTACACCCAGGCGATTGCTATCAATTCTAAAAATGCAACTTTTTACCACAATTGTGGTAATGCTTACTATGAAATAAAAGAGTATCAATCAGCAATTGCTGATTACACCCAGGCGATTGCTATCAATTCTAAAAATGCAACTTTTTACCACAATTGTGGTAATGCTTACTATGAAATAAAAGAGTATCAATCAGCAATTGCTGATTACACCCAGGCGATTGCTATCAATTCTAAAAATGCAACTTTTTACAACGATCGTGGTAATGCTTACTATGAAATAAAAGAGTATCAATCAGCAATTGCTGATTACACCCAGGCGATTGCTATCGATCCTAAAAATGCAACTTTTTACAACGATCGTGGTGCTGCTTACCGGCAAATAGAAGAATATCAATCAGCAATTGTTGATTACACCCAGGCGATTGCTATCAATCCTAAAAATGCAACTTTTTACAACAAGCGTGGTAATGCTTACTATGAAATAAAAGAGTATCAATCAGCAATTGCTGATTACACTCAGGCGATCGCTATCAATCCTAAAAATGCAACTTTTTTCACCAATCGTGGTAATGCTTACCGGCAAATAGAAGAATATCAATCAGCAATTGTTGATTACACCCAGGCGATCGCTATCAATCCTAAAAATGCAACTTTTTTCACCAATCGTGGTAATGCTTACTATGAAATAAAAGAGTATCAATCAGCAATTGCTGATTACACTCAGGCGATTGCTATCAATCCTAAAGATGCATTTTTTTACCACAATCGTGGTTTTGCTTACCATGAAATAGAAGAATATCAATCAGCAATTGCTGATTACACTCAGGCGATTGCTATCAATCCCAAAGATGCATTTTTTTACCACAATCGTGGTTTTGCTTACCATGAAATAGAAGAATATCAATCAGTAATTGCTGATTACACCCAGGCGATTGCTATCAATCCTAAAAATGCAAATTTTTACAACGCTCGTGGTTTTGCTTACCATGAAATAGAAGAATATCAATCAGCAATTGCTGATTACACCCAGGCGATTGCTATCAATCCTAAAAATGCAAATTTTTACCACAATCGTGGTTTTGCTTACCATGAAATAGAAAAGTATCAATCAGCAATTGCTGATGCAGAACAAGCTGCAAAGTTGTATCAACAACAAGGAAATAAAGAAGATTATCGGGAGATACAAGAGTTCTTGAAAGAGCTACAGTCGAGTCAATAAAACTGTTAGTTTCAAGCGAGAATAGTTTCTGTAAAAATAAAATGAATCATTAATTTAAAAAAAGCACAAAAGCTAACAACTTTCAATCATGCCATCCTACAACATTGGACTCGATTTTGGGACTACCAATTCTATAATATCCTACCTCGAAAACGGTAAACTTGAAGCATTTCAATATGGTGGGGCTGGCGGGGAAAAATATATCCCCTCCTTCATCGCTTATGAAGACGACTTTATTGAAATTGGTAATGCTGCTCGTAACACAGCTGCTCATTGTCCAGACATCGAAAGCTATGGTAACTTCAAAATGCGCTTACCGATTCGAGAGTCAGAATTTGCACATTTCTTCAACAATGGGCGTACTCCTATAAGTGTTACTCAAGACTACCTTTATGAATTGCTACTATCTAAAGAAAGTGAGAGCAATAGCTTTAGCAATCAGCAGGGGGAAATTGCTCAGCTAGTCGTATCTGTGCCTGAAATTTGGCAACGAGATATTTATAACTTAGGTCGGGAGCGCCTACAAAATCTTATTAGAAAACTTAATCTACCACTCATACAGTTAGTTAGTGAACCAGTTGCTGCAGCTGCATATTATGCTTGGGAAGCCCAACGTCAAAGTCAACAAGAGCATTCAGAATCTTTTACTGGTAACTTACTTGTATGTGATATCGGAGGGGGAACTTTCGATGTTAGCCTTTGCCATATCTGTAGCAACAATAAAGTAGAAGTTCTTTATTTTGACGGACAGGGTGACAAGGGACTAGAATCTGCTGGCGTTGCTTTTGATCGCCGTTGTGTCCAAGCAGCTTATAAAAAAAAGCATGGTCACATCATAGATGAAAATGACCCTGAATTTACTCGCTTACTCAAGGAATTTGAAACAACTAAGATTAGTTGCCATTCTAAAACCACCAAAAAACTAATCGACTACCTGGAAAAACCGGAAATATGGTTTGATAAAGATATATATGTTTTTTCTGGTGGATACACTGTTTCATTTGGTGAAGTTCATGCAGCATTCGCTCCCATCGCTCAAGGAATTCAAAGAGTTATGCAAAAAATGCGGAACTGGTTACAGTATAATAACCAACAGTTCGATGTGCTATTTTTAGTTGGAGGATTTTCAAATTTTTATCTAGTACAGAAAGCGATCGCTAATGCTTTAGGAATGAATGATAATGATTCGAAATTTGAACGCGGCTTTAATACGGTCACTAGTACGTATGCTATTTCCTACGGTGCTTGTTTAATTGCCAACGGGTTAGTCGATCCCGTTGAAAAATATATTCACACTCTGGGAATCGTTGTCCACAATGAAGTTAAAATTCCTACAATTAGAGGTATGGAAACTGGATTTGAAGAAGAAGAAATTACCCTTATAAAAGGAGGATTTACTTTGAATGAGCTTAACACACCTCAATTTTATCATAAAACTTTACAAGCAGATCGAAAAAACTTTTCTGTTCCAATATGGGTAGACCCTCAATCTAAAGGCAAGCGTTGTAAGCAGCGTTTGTCTGAAGTAATTCAGCTACCAAATTTCTTTTCCTCAGCCAGATATCGAGTAGGGATGCGTGTCAACCGTTCTCAGGTATCCTACTTAGTGATTGAGGAAGTTTCTAGCAAAGAACGTGTGGAGTACGAGCTGGGAAATCTTCTAGCTAAGATATTTCCTAGTTTTGTCTTGTCTGAAGATTGAGGTTGTTATCAATCAGCAATAAATTTGGTAAGCAATTGCCAGTAAAGTTTAAAAATGTTACTTAATTCTAAATAATACAGCAATGCAATCCTACAAAATTGGACTCGACTTTGGCACTACTAATTCTATAATATCCTATCTCGAAGACGGTAAACTTGAAGCCTTTCAATATGGTGGAGCAAGTGGAAAAAAATATATTCCTTCTTTCATTTCTTATGACGATAACTTTATTGAAATCGGTGATGCTGCTCGTAATAATGCCGCTCATCAGCCAAACATTAAGAGTTATGGTAACTTTAAAATGCGTTTACCAATTCCAGAATCGGAATTGGTAAATTCCTTCCAGGATGGGCGCACTCCCATGAGTGTTACCAAAGACTATCTCAACGAATTGCTACTTTCTAAAGAAAATGAAAGTAGTAGCTTTAGCAACCAACAGGGAAAAATTGCTGGGCTAGTCGTGTCTGTTCCTGAAATCTGGCAACGAGATATTTGTAACTTAGGTCGCGAACGCTTACAACGTTTAATTACAGAAGATTTGGAACTAGGTGATAAGTTAATTCAGTTGGTAAGCGAACCTGTTGCAGCCGCAGCTTACTATGCTTGGGAGGTACAACGTCAAGCTCAACAAAATAAGTCAGAAAAGTTTACAGGTAACCTGCTCGTCTGTGACATGGGTGGTGGTACGTTTGATGTAAGTCTGTGTCGTATCTTTGGCAACAATAAGGTTGAGGTGCTGTATTTTGATGGACAGGGAGATAAAGGTTTAGAGTCTGCGGGTGTTGCTTTCGACTGTCGGTGCGTACAAATTGCTTACATGAAGAAAAATAAAAATAATCATCGCTTAGATAAGGATAAGCTAGACTTCAGTCGCTTAGTCAAAGAGTTTGAGAGTGTGAAAATTGATTCCCATGCCAGAAGTACAAACAAACTGAAGAATTATTTAAAAGATCCGGAAGCGATGTCCGAGCAGAACCTCTACACTTTTTCTGGGGGATACAATGTAACGTTTAAAGAAGTGAGTGAGGCATTTGCACCAGTTGCAGAGGGAATTCAACGAGTGATGCAACGGGTAAAAGACTGGCTACAAGATAATGACCAAAAGTTTGAGCGCCTGTTTTTTGTGGGTGGCTTTTGTCAGTTCTTGCTAGTACAGAAAGCGATCGCTGAAGCTCTGGGTATTGAGGATAATGATCCTCGTTTTGATCGCAGCTTTAATACTATCAACAGTACCTTTGCTATTTCCTATGGTGCTTGCTTGATTGCCAATGGACTCATCGATCCTACTGAGCGATACATTCATACTCTTGGCATTGTTGTTGATAGGATTAATGCTCAAGCTGAAAAGGAACAGCTATTTATTCCTATTATTAATGGCGGTGTTTGCTTAGATGATTTAGCGTCTCCACATTTTGCTGATATTCCACCACTAGTGACATTTCAAAGTGATGCACCTTTGACAATTACTATATGGATTGACCCTAGATCTAAAGGTCGTAAGTTCAAAGAGGTACTGCCTGATATGGTGAAATTACCTAGCTATTCGCCTAGTAATCGATGGCGCGTGGGAATGCGTGTTAACCGTTCTCAGGTGGCTTACCTGGTGATTGAAGAAGTGCATGGCAACCCAAAAGTAGAATATGAGCTGGGTAATATTATTGCTAAGATGTTTCCAGGGTTTTTTCTATTTGAGGACTAATCCTAAAAATTCAGAGTTAAGATTTCCTTTGGTTATTTTAGAAAAAAGAATGCTCGAAATCATCATAATACAGACATTCTAATTGCTCTCTTGAAGTCGTCAGAAAAATTGTGAGGTGGAATCCCAACCATCAAAGCAGCATCATTTCGCATATGAATCTCCACGTCGCGTTTTTGTTGTGTAAATAAACTCGCTTCTAATAAATGACGAGAAGTGAGAAAATGGACAACCTGATTAGAAGAACCTCGCCAGCCCTTATTGTCATTTAGTTCAGGGATATATTGCCCATCAATAAGAACATCAATGTCAGTAAGGATTTGATTAATTGCTGGCTCATTCTTTGCTTGAAGTTGTTCTAATGTAAACCCTGTAAAGCAGATGATGGATAGGTCACGTTGTTGCCTTAGACAGTCAAACAGTTCACTTAGTGCCTTCGCTTGCAACATTGGTTCACCTCCAGAGACAGTTAAACCCTCAGTGTTTGGAACAGACAGAATAGCATCAGCTAATTCTGGAGGTTTGATTGGGGTTGCTTGTGTTTGAGGTATCCAATCGGGAGAGACACAACCACGACAATTAAAACAGCATCCCTGCACCCAAATCACGAAGCGTTGACCAGGTCCAAGGGTACGACTAGCAGGGCAAATTTCTGCAACGTTGAGTAAGGTCATAGTTAGAAGGTCAAGATGGTTTTTTGTTGAGATTGTTCATGTTGTCTACGAGCATTAGCAATTTCTTGATCTAGTTGTGCCAAGTTGTGTTCAATTGTTTGGATAATAGCGTTGACTTTCTGGTAATCTATGGGTAATTGTTGACTTATAGTTTGATTAGCCTGATAATAAGCATAGAGGTGAGTACGAATCTCATCAGTTTCTACTTGATATCTATTAAAGGCTTGAATCCCTGCCTGTAGCTGCTCCCAAAGCTGCTGATATTCCCTGCGCTGTTCTTCCAAGTCAGTTAACGCAGTAGAAAGAGATTCATCTAACTTAGTTCTTCCTGCTTGCGTGAGAGTAATGAGTTCTTTTGTACTCTTTAGCAGACCAGTTTGTTGGCGTCGTTGCTTAAGTTTTTGATACTCAATTTCACCTTCTAATACTGCTTGCTGTTGCTGCAATGCCATGATTTGAGAGTCTATTTCAGCTTTTTGCTGCTGGAGTTGCTTGAGTTCTGTTGCTTTAGGTTCTAAAGTGGCAGACTGGTTGGTAATTTCCTGTCGGAAGCTATCTAAGTCCACAGATTGAAGCTCAGCTTGAATTGTCTTTAACTCTGCATCTTTTTGTCGAAGCTGTGATAGTTCCTCTGTATCAGAGTGCAATTTTTGTTCTTGGTTAAATAGTTCTGTAGCACTTTGAAGAAGTTGGGATTTTTCACTACTAATCTGGTTGATTTCAGCAATGAGATCGCTAATTTTCTGCTTTAAGGTAGGGGTAATTGGCAAAGTCGATAGATGTGGTAACCAGTTATTCAGGACTATGAACTGTCTGTTAAGGGTTTGGCTTAAGGCGATAGCCCAAGCATCCAGAGTATCAGGATCAGCATTGGCTAACTGTCGCAGAACCTCAGGAGAATATATTGCTGTCCAAAAATCTATTCCTGCCTCAACTAGCTTGAAAGGCAACTCAATCGTGTCGAAATCTCGCAAGCCCTGCTCTGTTTGAATCTCGCTTTCAATTCTATGCAAAATCTTATTTATCTTAGTGATCGCATCGGAGCTTGATAACAGGTTTTCTGACATATTAATGTATGATATTGCAGTGCTAAATTGTTTGTCAGTAATATAGAATTTATTGCGGAGCAGCGAATGTGGATAGCCAGCATGGATGTAGTCCATCAAATCATACCGTGTTACCCTTGCGCCTGCGATCACGAGCCCACGTTCTGTACGAATGATCGTCGATTGTCCGTTTGATGTTGAAGTCATGTTCGTGGTTTTAATGGCTCCCATATTACTTTAGCATTACCCGCAGTACCACTAGTACACTGCGGCGTCAGTTTAGATAGGGTTATGTTGCCAAAAGCTTTCCCTTAAAAGTCCATTGGAAAGGACGAACTAACTTTTGGTTATTGAAGAAAACAAGTTACCTTTGAAACCAGCAGTTAAAATATATTTGTGCAGTGGCTTACATAGTTTACCTGATCGCGCTAAGCCCGTTGAGTCACCTTTTCACTGGGCTGGTTTCTGTGCTATTGGTCAATAATGAACAAACAACACCAACAAGCTTATCTAGACCTAATCAGCGCTTTGCTCACTTGTCCTAGTGGGCAAGAAGCGCATATCTTAAGTTCTGCTAAGCCGGACTTGATTGATATGGAGCTAGTTGAGGTCATGGAGGAAGTGGCGGCAGTCTACGTAGAGCAAGGTGACCAAAATACTGCTGATTTTTTAACTAATGTTGCCCATCAAATCGCTGAAGCTTTGAATTCTTTGCTAGCAGATGACCAAACTCAAACAGGACTGATAAATACATCAGTAGATTACTCGTTTTTTTTTGCAGAAATGTTACAGACTGCAATTCAAAGTGACAGTGACCCAGAAATGCTTTACCCTCTGCTTGCTGCTAACTTGGATAAACTAGATGACCATTGTGCCCAACAGTTGCAGGCATGGCCAAACGCTAACCTAACCAACTTTGAGCCACAAGAAGCTCGGAAAACTGTTGCAGCAATTGGCAACATCAGCAATCTGCTGCTTGATTTTCCTCTAGGAAACCGAGCCAGTAATTTGGCGATTGCTCTTGTTGGTTGTGAAGTCGCAGCTAACTTCTTCACTCGTCAAACTTTTCCAACACAATGGGCTGCAATTCAAATCAATTTGGGCAATGTCTATAAAGAGCAACTACGGGGAGAACGAGTAGAGAATCTGGAGCAAGCAATTAGTTGTTATCAAGCTGCTTTAGAAATTTTTACTTGCGAAGCTTTTCCTTATCAGTGGGGATTAGCACAAAACAACCTAGGGAATGTTTATTTGGAAAGAATTTATGGCGATCGCGCTCAGAACTTAGAACTAGCTATTAACTCGTACAATTTGGCATTGCAAGCCCGTACCCGTGAAACAATGCCCCAAGACTGGGCACAGACCCAAGCCAATCTCAGTAGTGCCTACCGCAACCGCATTTACGGAGATCGAACCCAGAACCTAGAACTGGCGATCACCGCTTGCCAAGAAGCTCTACAAGTCTTGACCCCGAATGATTTTCCCTCGCAATGGGCTATAACTAAAACCAATTTGGGTAATGCTTACCAAGAGAGAATTTTAGGAAACCACAGCGAAAACATAGAGACAGCCATCGCTGTTTACCAAGACGCTTTACAAGTTCGTACACGTGAAGCTTTTCCTGAAGGTTGGGCAGAAATTCAAGTAAATTTGGGTAATGCCTATCGTACGCGAATTAGTGGCAATCGATCCGAGAACTTGGAAATGGCGATCGCTGCATACGAAGAAGCACTGCAAGTTTATACGTATGAGGCACTGCCCCAAAGATGGGCGCTCACCCAAATAAACTTGGGTAATGCTTTTCAAGAACGGATTCGCAACGACAGAGCAGAAAACTTGGAGATGGCAATTGCCGCTTATGAGTCTGCATTGCAAGTCATTACCCATGAGGAGTTCCCTCAATATTGGGTCAAAATCCAAATAAACCTTGGGGCTGCCCATCAAAACCGAATTCTTGGAAATCGAGCCGAAAATCTGGAGAATGCGATCGCCGCCTACCAAAAGGCGCTTCAAGTTTGCACTCAAGACACATTTCCTCAAAATTGGGCTGAGATCCAGAATAACTTAGCCAATGCTTATAGCGAGCGGATTAAAGGGGAAAAGGCAGAAAATTTGGAAATGGCGATTGTGGCTTACAAAGCTGCGTTACAAGTTTTTACCCGTGAAGCATTTCCGCAAGACTGGGCTTTTATTCAAACTAATCTGGCTGCAATTTATTCTGAACGAATTAGAGAAGACCGAGCCAAAAATTTGGAGACTGCAATTGCCATATGTCAGTTTGCATTACAAGTTTTTACCCGTGAAGCCTTTCCCCTAGATTGGGCGCGAGTGCAATCTAATTTAGCTGCTGCTTACTACGACAAAATGAGTGGCAATCGAGAACAAAATTTGGCAGCAGCGATGGCAGCTTGTCAATCAGTTTTGCAAATTTATAGCCGTGAAGTATTTCCTCAAGACTACACCAGAACTTTATTTACTCTTGGATTAATTTACCAAGAAAGCAGGCAATTACAAAATGCTTACACCACCTTTGCCTCAGCAATTGAATCTGTGGAATTTCAAAGCAGCAGAATTACCTCTGGCGAACCAGCTAAACAAAAGTTAGCTTCGCAATGGGCACGGCATTACTGGAGTATGGTCGAGGTTTGTTTGGAACTCGCACTCAGCCAACCTCACTACTACGCGATAGCAATTGAATATGTAGAGCGTAGCAAAGCCCGTAGTTTAGTAGAACTGATTGCTACCCTCAATGTCTACCCCAAAAGCGATATTTCCGAAAATATTATTGATGAACTTAAACGACTGCGCCGCCAAATCTCTGCTAAACAGCGCGAAATGGACATCATAGTAGAACTTGAACAGTTGGATGAAACTAATCGCATTTATCAACAGCAATTGCGACAAGAATTGCACTCATTACAGCAACAGCTTAAGCAATTGCTAGAGGAGATTGAGAGGGTAGACCCTAACTTCAGCATTACCCAGAAAGTTGAACCTATCCGGTTTGATGAAATTCGACAATTACCAGCAGATAACCAAACCGCTATTATTGAATGGTACATCACTGGCGAAGCCATTTTCACTTTCGTTATTACCCACCAAACCGAGTATCCTAAAGTTTTGCGCTCTTCCACCAAAGAAAAAACAGCTTTGATGGACTGGATAGTCGTATATATCTCAGAATACGCTGAAAATAAAGACCAGTGGCAACAGCAACTCTCTGAACGCTTACACCACCTTGCTCAAATTCTACATATTGATGATGTCCTGAGCAACTTACCCAAAACCTGTAACCAACTAATTTTAATTCCCCATCTTTTTTTACATCTGTTTCCTTTACATGCACTTCCTATAGATGATGATTCTTGTCTTTTAGACCGCTTTCCTAGAGGAGTACGCTATGCTCCTAGTTGCCAATTACTACAACTAAGCCAAAATCAAACGCAATCTGACTTCACCCACCTATTTGCTGTCCAGAATCCAACCGAAGATTTAAGTTATAGCGATATTGAAGTGCAAACTATCCAGCATATGTTTGAAACCCAAGTTCAGGTTTTGGTGAAAACAGCAGCCAAAAAAGAGGTGATTGATAAGCAGCAACTTCGCACTGCCCATTGCCTTCACTTCTCCTGTCATGGCTACTTCAACTCCGATACACCTATGCTATCAGCACTGTTAATGCAAGGTTCTCTGGTTGCGCCTGGTGGCACTAGTCATCTTTCATACAGTCTTTCTTTACCTGATGGCAGCGCGATAGATTTAAGTAATTGTTTGACATTGGTAGAAATTTTTTCACTTAGTCTCAGCCAATGCCGCTTAGTAACTCTCTCCGCCTGCGAAACAGGTTTTATTGATTTCCGTATACTCAGCGATGAGTACATAGGTTTGCCCAGTGGTTTTCTGGTTGCAGGTAGTCCCAATGTGGTTAGCAGTTTGTGGATGGTAAACGATTTATCAACAGCATTTTTAATGATTAAGTTTTATCATAATTTGCAACTGGGGGATGCAGTTGCAGTTGCATTGAATCAGGCACAACTTTGGCTACGGGACGTGACGAAGGTGGAATTGCAAAAATGGCTTGAAGAAAACCAGTTAAATTTGAGTCCTGCGGTTAAGATAAGTCTAAAACGTCGTTTTCAGAATTTGCCAGATAATAACCAACCGTTTCGGAAGCCTTTCCTTTGGGCAGGATTTTGTGCGATCGGTCAGTAATGGAGGAAAAAGTAGTGATGGATGAGCAACGAGAAAATGCTTATCTTAAATTAATCCAATCTCTCTTGAATTGCTCCAGCAATTCAGAAATCAACCAGGTATTGAATGAACACAGCGAATTGCTCGACACAGGCTTGATAACAAAAATGCGTCAGGAAGCCCTGACTTTAGCGCAGCACGGACATGATAATAGCACTACTCTTTTGCAGAGTGTGGCAATGCAACTAGCTCAATTGATTCGGGATAAAACAGGTGTAACGACTCAAGAATATTTACATTTTTTAGTAGAAGTATTAGAGGTAACTTCAAATAGTGGTGGAGATCCGAAAATAATATACCCCTTGCTACGAGCAAATTTAGATAAGTTAGATGATAAATTTGAGAAAATTCTCCGCAGTTGGGCAGCAGATAATTTAGCAACTGGAGAGCGCCAGCTTGTTGTTGCAATTGCACTAGCTATTTTTGATTTAAGTACGTTACTTGCCAATTTCCCACTAGGTAGAAGAGCAATTAATTTAGAAATAGCTATTGCCGGTTATGAGGTAATAGCTACTGTTTTTACCTGCGAAAGCAACGTGGAAACGTGGACAGGAATTCAAAATAATCTCGCCAATGCTTACTTATGCAGAATCAGAGGGGAAAGGGCTGACAATATCGAATTAGCAATTGCAACCTAAACAAACACGCACAGACTTCAGCCATTTTTTTGCCATTCAAAACCCTACAAATGACCTAGCTTATACAAATATAGAGGTTGAAACCATCCGCTCATTTTTTTCCTCTAACCGTGTTTTAGTAAAACAGGAAGCAACCAAAGCAGCTTTGGATGCTAATCTTGACTTATTATCAGCACACTGCAATCATTTTTCTTGTCATGGTGAATTTAACCTAGCATCTCCTCTTGAATCTGCACTTATTTTGGCAAACAATGAACGTCTAAGTTTAGGAGAAATTTTTGAACTCAACCTCAATCAATGTCGCCTTGTGACTCTGTCCGCTTGTGAAACAGGATTAACCGATCCCACTAGCCTGAGCGATGAATATATTGGCTTGCCCAGTGGCTTCATTTATGCAGGTAGCCCTAATGTCGTTAGTTCACTTTGGACGGTTAGTGATTTGTCTACTGCCTTTTTAATGATTAAGTTTTATCAAAACTTGCAAACGGGAATGTCTGTAGCTGTTGCGCTCAACCAGGCGCAATTCTGGGTTAGAAATATCACTGGGACTCAACTTTGGCAATGGATTCAAGAAACGCAGTTACCCCTAAGCCCAACCCAGAAGATACATTTTAGAAGAATCGCAGCTAACATTAAGCTGTTTCAAGATCCCTTCCACTGGGCACCATTTTGCGCAATTGGTGTGTAAAATCTAAAGTAACGTGACACTGTGCAGCTGCTAGATCACAAATCACTGTATGAGCCTGCAAGATATCCTGAAACGTCGCCAGCAAACAGAATTTGTCGGACGCGAAGAACAATTACATATTTTTCGCTATAATTTGGGTTTACCACCCAAAGATTACCGTCGTCGCTTTTTCTTCAATATCTACGGTCAGGGCGGTGTTGGGAAAACCGCCTTAATGCAACAAATTCGTAAGCTTGCAGACGAAGCAAAGGCACTCACTGCCTACACTAACGAAGATGAACCTGATGTACCAACGGTTATAGGGCACATCGCTGAGCAGTTAGAGCAGCAAGGTCATGTTCTCAAAGAATTTAAAGAGCGCTACCGTACTTATCGCCAGTGTCGTCAACAACTGGAAACCGACCCCGAAGCACCTCAAGGCTTCGCTGCTCTTGTGGGTCAAACTGTAGGCAAAATCGGAATGAGCGCCCTTAAACAAAGCCCCGCAGGTTTGATCACCAGCTTTGTAAATGAAGATATGGTTACCAAACAAATGGGGGAATGGACTGCCTTTGTGGCTAAAAAACTTACTAATAAAGATGATGTTCACTTAGTTCAGCAGCCGATCGCAGTCCTCACCCCTTTGTTTTTAAAAGAATTATGCAAGCTCCCAGAAAGTAACCCAATTGCCTTGTTTTTTGATACCTACGAAGTTACTAAGGCATATTTAGATGACTGGTTACGAGACTTGCTAGAAGGTCGCTATGGATCAATGCCAGAGAATATTGTAGTAGCGATCGCCGGACGCTACGCCTTAGAAAGGAACTATTGGGCACCCTACGAGTCCCTGATAATTCGCCTACCTCTAGAACCTTTTACAGAGGCAGAAGCTCGCGATTTCCTCAGTCGCAAAGGCGTCAAAAATGCACAAGTCATTGAGGCAATTTTGCGTTTATCTGGCCAGCTACCGTTGCTGCTTGCTACCCTCGCAGCAGGTACACCTGATGATCCTACCGCTGTCACTGACCCAACAGATACTGCTGTTGAACGTTTTCTTCTGTGGGTTGAGGAACCACAACGACGGCAACTAGCATTAGATGCCGCACTGCCAAGATACTTAAATCAAGATGTCCTAGCAGCCATGGTGGGTTCTGATCAGGCGGAATCACTGTTTGATTGGCTCAAACAAATGCCTTTTGTCACGAAAAAACGTGAACACTGGACTTACCATTCTGTAGTTCGTGACTTAATGCTACGTTACAAGCGCCAACAATCCGCTCAAAGCTGGGCTGCTTTACATGAGAAACTAGAAAATTACTACCAAACTCTGTGTAATAACTTGGGCTTAGACGCAGCAAGCATCCAGCAAGACACAAGTTGGCAAGAATATCAATTAGAGGTAGTTTACCATAACCTGTGCCAGTCTCCACAAAAATCTTTACCCATTACTCTTAATCAATTCCTCAGTGCGTTCAAACACCAACGTCTTACCGTCCAGCGTTGGGCGGAAACTATTTTCCAGGCAGGCGAAGATACGGGAGTGGCAGATGTAAAACTCTGGGGTCAACAGTTAATTGAAGGTATAAAAGCTTACGATGAAGAGCATTACGAAGCAGCGCTCAGCATGTTTACAGCTTTATTGCAGTCCGGTAAGCTAGAAGCTGAATGGCAAAGTTCAGCCTACGACTGGCGCGGGAACCTTTATCGTCGAGCAGGTCAATATTCCCAAGCCTTAGCAGATATAAATGAAGCAATTCAGCTAACTCCAGAAGAAGCGAAGTATTTTACCGACCGAGGGGTAGTTTACTTGCTGATGCAATGCTACCAAGAAGCATTAGCAGACCTGAACCATGCTATTTCCTTAGAACCCGAACATGAAGAAGCTATTGCCAGCCGAGGTGTAACCTATTTGCTGCAGGAGCGCTATGAAGAGGCGTTGGCTGACTTTAACCAAGCACTGGAGATAAAGCCTGAATACCAAGCTGCCTTTGTGAGCCGGGGTGTAGTCTACCGACAAATGGAACGCTACCAAGATGCACTGACAGATTTAAATCAAGGGCTGGGCTTAAATCCAAATGCTTTGTGGGCGGTTATTCAAAGAGGAAAAACATATCAGGAAATGGAGCGCTATGAAGAAGCACTGGCAGATTTTAACCAGGTACTTGCAATCAAACCTAACAATTTTGGAGCGATCGCTAACCGAGGTGTAATTTATCGTCAACTAGGATACCACGAAGAGGCACTGGCAGACTTAAATCAAGCAATTACACAAAATCCAGATGACCAGGAAATTTTAGCCAACCGAGGTGAAACTTACCGACAAATCGGGCGCTATCAAGAGGCGTTAGCTGACCTAAATCGGACAATTGAACTTCAACCGGATGATGGGTGGGCGCTTGCTAGTCGGGCTACAACCTACCGGCAATTGGGGCGCTATGAGGAAGCATTGGTAGATTTTGAAAAGGCGATCACCCTAGAACCTAAGAATGATTGGTGGCTTTACGGTCGGGCGCTAGTTTATCGGCTTTTGGGTGAATTACAGGAAATGCGAGCAGACTTAATGGGGGCGATTCAACTGGCTTTAGGAAAATACGAACAGGAACCACCAAACTGGCGCAAGCGATTGAATTTAGCGCTTTATTACCTAGTTCTAGGAGAAAGCGAACATGCAGAACAAATTTATCAAGCGGCTTTGGGAGTCGCAGTATCAGCCCAAATTAGGGAAGCAATCCGCGACTTAGACGACTTTCTGATTTTGGAACCTAATTCTACCCAAGGTAATTCTATGAGGGAGCTACTGAGGTGTGTTGACTAAACAAGGTTATGCGTGGATTGGTGGAGCTACAATACTACAGCTACTGTGTAACCTGTTCGCAAATACTGATAAACTCTAACAAGATCATACAATTATAGAGAAAACTCTTTCAACTATAATTTTGGAAGGCTGTTAGTGCCTAGTCTCAGTGTGATCGCATTCTTTCCTCTAATTATATGGAACATGAGTAACTTGTCTGAAAAAATATGGACTTAAGTGGTCAGGAACGCAAAAAATTACAAGAAGCTCTTATTGATGCTTTTCTTAGCAGGTCATCATTAGAACAGATGTTATCTTTTGAATTAGAGAAAAATTTAAACACAATTGCTGGAGATAGTAATTTAGAAGAAATCACTTTTAAATTAATAGAAACAGCAAAGTCTGAAGGATGGCTTGAAAAGTTAGTTGTTGCAGCATCTAAAAAAAAGCCTGGTAACCGCAAACTACAAGATTTTGTTAAATATATATCTCGTAATAATTAAAAAAAATCTGCTATACATAAGTTGCTCAAAGAAGATCACAAATATGATGGAAAGTTGGCTGTTATTCAAATAGAGATCTATAAAGATATTTCTCTTAACACAATTTACCTTGAACTTAGTATTTCATTTGGAAGCCTGAATAACCAAGTTAAAAGAATAAATATATGGTCTTTCAAAGAAGAAACTATAAACATTAAATTTGGTATTAAAAGTGGTGAGTTATGTTTGAATTTAACAAATGGAAGTATGCCGTTGTGTGAACGTAAAGAACTTTTAAATCAATATGATAACTGGAGAGGAATACCTGTAGGTAAACCGGAAGCTCCTGTTTGGCAATTTGAATTGCATAATCAGTCGAGTATAAAGGATATATTGAAAGGGTCTTTGCGACAAAAAATTTTAGGAAATTTAAAGATATTAGAAGCAGATACATGCTGTGAGATAGAAGCAGTTTTTAAAATTAGTCTTAATAAAGATGTTTTAGCTATCATAAGTCCAGATATCTCCAAAGTAAGGAAAGAAACTCTAAAAGGAGCTTTAGTGCAACGTTTAAAACCTGAATTAGAAAATTATGTAAGTAAGGTAACTTTAAGATATGAGCCAGCCATTAATTTCTGAAGAACTTACCAAACTTTTTCAGGCAATTGTTGATGAACCTACGGGAAAGCTATCGGAGTTAGCAAAAGTTGCTGGGCTTAATTTGTCTGAGGATTATATTGGTGCAGACTTAAGTGGTGAAGATTTGAGCAGAGATAATTTGAGTCATGCTAATTTAAGTGGTGCCAATCTTCACAATGCTAATTTACGTGAAACTAACTTGAATCGTGCTAACTTGAGCGGTGCTAACTTGAGTGGTGCTAATTTATATAAAACTAATTTCAATCGTGCTAACTTACAAGATGCCGATTTGAGTAATACCGACTTAAGTGTTGCAACCTGGAGTAATACTAAATGGATTGATAAAAATCGTGATACTAATTTAGAGAATAAAGAGGCACTCGATATGTTCAATTTTTCTGAATCTTCTCGAAACAGGTTTAAAATGAATCTTACCCGTCTTATCTTCAGATTGTTTCCAGAGACTAGTGGGTAAGATATTTCCTAATATTCTAAGCCAGTGATATAAAAATATCGTTTATTTAAGGCTTTAGGCTTTAACCGGACCCTATTGAGTCCGCTCCGCTGAGACATTACGTTTTCTCTTCACCTTTGAAACAAACACTGAAAATTTCTCTACTTCCATGTGCTTATTATTGACCAATCGCACAAAATGCCGCCCAGTGGAAAGGCTCTTGAAAAGGTCGTGTCTCTTGACGAAAGCGTCGCTTTATGGATATCTTTAGTGTGCCATTCATTGGTAGTTGCTTCTCTTCCATCCACTGCTCTAGTTCTGCTCCCGTAGCATTCCGAAGCCAGACTTGAGCTTGATTCAGCGCAACAGCTACTGAAGTTTGGCGTTGCAGATTCTCATAAAACTTAATCATCAAAAAGGTCGTAGAAATGTCATTTACGATCCACAGGGAACTGACTACACTGGGACTTCCTGCATAAAGAAAACCATTGGGCAAACCAATATATTCATCACTTGAAGTCGTAGTATCAATTAAGCCTGTTTCGCAGGCAGAAAGGGTGACTAAGCGACATTGGCTCAGGTCAAAAGTAAAGATTTCTGGTAAAGTTAGGCACTTACTCAGATCGATGATTTCGCCTGTTTGCAAGCGAAGTGTATTTTCTGAAGTTGGGGAGTCAGCAAAGTGAGCATTCTGCTGCTCGTCTAATCCTAATGGAGCTGGATCTTGAGCTACAAAAGCATCAGCAAGTAAGAGTGCTGACTGCAGTGGGTTCTCAAAGTTGAAAAAGCCATGACAGGAAAAGTGAATATATTGTGCATTTTGAATCCGCAGAGGATAAATCTCTGTCTTCCGAGCATCCTTCTGTACCAGAATATCATCATTGGGGCTGAAGTTTTGCCGAATGGCTGCAACCTCAAGATCCGAATAGCTTAAATCCTGAGTTGGGTTTTGTACAGCAAACAAATGGCTGCTAAAATTAAGGCGTTCTTGGGACTTTGTAAGCTGCAGTGCCTGACAACTAGGTGAGTAGCGTACTCCCCCAGGGAAACGATCTATAAGATAGGAGCCATTTTTCAACGGCAATGCGTGAAGAGGAAAAATGTGTAGAACGAAGTGAGGAATGAGAATCACCTGATTACACGTTTCAGGAAGCTTTGTAACCACCCGATCCAAGTCTAAGAGTTGAGCAAATCGTTGTAGTTGCTCAGACAGGTTTTCACGCCACTGTTTTCTATTTTGAGAATAATCATAGATGTAGCGCAAATACTCTTCAAGCAGGTTAGGGAAGTTAACTGATGGGTTAGACAGGCTTTGTTCCTTAAGGTAACTAAAGTAATGTATCTGCCTTCCAGGAATCAATGCCTCCATTTCCTCAAGTGGAAAATCACGCCAGTTTATTGGGCATTCATGGATCAGGGGATGCTGGTTTTGAGAAGTTACAATAAATACCTTAATCTGTTCAGATGTGATATACCACTCTAAGATAACAGTATTTTTATCGACCAGAGATTGAATTTGGGCAAAGGAAATAGATTCTACTCGTTGAGTCAGACCAAATTCAGGATTCAGTGGTTGAATTTTATTGGTGATTACATCGTTTAATTGTTGTTGTAACCGAATAAGGTGGCTGTAGTCTCTAGTATAAGCAGGTAACCCGCTACTTTGAGTAAAACTTGTTTCATCGGGAATCGTCTTACGATTGGCTATAGCTCGCTCAGTCATCTCTAAGCGACGTTCTTCAATCAAAATCTCTTGTTGTAAATGCTGTAATTCCTGGCAAAGTGTCTCTGGAATACCTGAAGGTATAATTTTATGAGTCGCTAAAGCTTTAACAAGTACGCGAGCTTTATTATACTCTAGATATTCGAGAGCTTTATCATAATAGTGTGGTTCACTAACAGCTAGTTCAAGGCAGACGTCCACGATTTTTTTGTACAGATCCTTCCACTGGAAAGCCCATTTTTGTCTGGAGAGATCGCTCTTGAGACCTTCATATCGCAGAAATTCCGATGTTTCTAAAGCAGTTGCTAAGTTTTGGTAAGCATGGTGCAATTGTCCCGCAGACTGATAGGCAGAACCTAAATAAAAGAGAGCTTGGATATAACTTCGGAGACTGGTTTCACGGGTATAAACCTGCAAGGCATTTTCTGCTGAGGTGATTGCTGCTTGGACATACTGCACCTGACCACAGGACAACAAGTTAGCATAGGCACCAGCTAAATTACTGTTGACTAGCGCCCACTCCTGGGGATAAATTTTCTGGGTTAATACCTCTAGTGCAGCTTGACCACAGGCAACCCCCTCAATTAAATACCTAATTTTTTCTTGTTTATTAGCACAGTGAACAGAGTTTACCACAAAGGTAGTCAGCACTTCATTTTGAACCCGTGCCCATTGTTGGGGAAAAGCCTCACGGTTGTAGACATCTAAGGCTTTCTCAAAACAGTGAATGGCTTGTTCGTGATTCCCCCAAATTTCGTCTCTATAGATTGTTGCCAGATCAATTTGAGTGTTTGCCCAGAGTTGGGGAGCATTTTCACGGGTTAAAATTTGTAGTGCTTCTTCAAAAGACTCTAATGCTTTGTCAAGATTTGTTTTGCGTTCGGACGATCTGACATAAAAACGATTACTGTAGGCATTGCCTAGCTCACTCTTGAGCTTTGCCCATAATTGCGGAAAAGTTTCAGGAGAACAAACCTGTAACCCCTCCTGACAGCAGGTGATTGCTGCTTCCACGTTTTCAACTGGATCCCCTATAAGCCTAGTTTGGTAAAGACTGCTGAGTAATAACTGGTTTTTTGCCCACGCTTCTGGATAGTATTCGCGGATACTGGGCTGTAAGACTTGCTGACAACAGGCGATCGCTTCCTCTAAATTCTGAACATGATCGCCACGAATCCGAAAGGATAATGCAATTGCTAGATTATGCAACATTTTTGCCCAATCCTTAGGACGGGTTTCATACGAAAGAATTTGCAGCGCATTTTTGTAGCAAGTTATTGCTTGCTCCAAGTTCTCCGGTGGATCACCCAAAAGACGATTTCGATAGATAATTCCCAAGTGTCCTTGGGTTGTTGCCCATTGTTGAGGACGGGATTCACGAGTTCGTACTTCTAACGCGCTTTCACAGCAGGCGATCGCAATCTCCAGATTTTCTCCCCGATCTCCCCGCACACGATAACAGTATGCAACTCCCAGATTATGTTCAACTTCTGCCCAAGGTCCTGGAAATATCTCCCGTTGCTTAACCATTTTAGAGAGATCATATCCAGTAATAGCAATTTCTAAATTAATTGCTTTGTCCCCAAAAGGAAATTCTTGAAGCACAGTGCTAAAGGTAGAAATTGCAGCAGCGATTCGCATTTTCTGGGTGGTAGTAGCAGCAGATAACTTTGCACTCATCCAGGTTGGTAACCACTCTAAAAACCGATCGTTGAGCATATCAATATTCGTTAGGAGAAACGGGTAGACCACTTGTGTGTTTCCCTGGTTCCTCATAATGAGTACCAATGCTTCAACAAGAAAAGCTTCTTCAGGAGTGACTGCTGATTCTGGAGTACCAATGGCAGCGATCAAATCGGCATGGGCTGACTCGATGACAAAATTTTTAAGTGAGTTGACAATACCTTTAAGGAAATTCATCGTCATTTTATGAAATAGAAGATGATTTTTTATTAGTCAATGTGATTAGAGTAGGGGCATTGTAGCGACGTGTATAAAGATGATATTTGACCAATAAGAAAAAGTTGAAGCTATCGCTTATCAGTATGGACTTAGTAACAAGTAAGTGGGCGTAAATAAACATAACTATACTTTTGTCAATGCGTAAGTCCTAGAAGCAATCGCAAGGGTTTCGAGCTTTTTACATTTTGTTACATAGCTAGGTTTATTCGTGCCTAGCTACTTACTTGGTTTTTATTTTTTTGTGTCTCTACTGTATCATAAGGATTGGGAGTGCAATACCAGAAGGTTAGGGAGTAATGACTACGCTCACTCAGTGGGGGATTACAAAAATTGTAACTATAGCAGTTCTAGTTTGGGTGAAATTACTAAGATAAGTTGCAGAAAATTGGTTACCTTTGAAATCATTACGTTACCATAAAGCTACGCTCTCGGTTTCATAAGTTCAAAAATAATACCCAACCTAGCTATTATGGAAATCCGTGTACTGGTCAATATTCTTTGCCACAAGTTAATGAATAATGAACGAACCACGCAAAAAAGATGAGTTGATTCCCTTACAGCAAACCTCTCTGGCACTTTCAGCAGAGTACGCTAATTTTTTAGGTGAAATATTGTTAACCATCTCGAACAGCAACGGAGATCGCCAATCGGTGTACTCACTGCTAGAAGCGAACTTAGATAAGTTACAGGAGGGTATACAGACAAGGCGCGGTGTATCTTTACCTAAAATATTGCGTCGATTAGCAGTGGCAAGATTGCCAGAAATGGAGTCAGAGTCTGCACAATCAATGCAAGAAAGTATTAGAATCTTGGGTGACTGGATTCAGCAGTTTCCCTTAGGAAACAAAGCAGAGAAGTTGGAGATAGCCATTACTTGCTATGAAGCATCTGCTAAATTCTTTAGTCGTGATACATCCCCTCAACAATGGGCTGAACTTCAAAATGCGTTGGGTAGAGTTTATCAAAAGCGAAGTAGTCATAATCGAACAAAGAATATTGAACAAGCTATTTACTATTACCAAGAAGCTTTGGACGTTCTCAGTCGAGAAAAATTTCCCCGAGATTGGGCAACGACTTACAATAATTTAGGTACGGCATATTTTGATAGAATTTTGGGGAGTAGGTTGCAAAATATTGAAGAAGCAATTCGTTGCTATGAGCAGGCACTTTTAGTCCGTACTTTTGAAGAGTTACCAGAAGACTGGGCAACAACCCAACATCATTTGGGCAATGCTTACCGCGATCGCATTTATGGAGAAAGAGCAGACAATTTAGAGAAAGCAATCAGCTATTATCAACAAGCATTAAAAGTTCGTAGTGCTGAGACATTGGCTGAAAACTGGGCTGATACACAAAATAATTTAGGAAATGCTTACCGGGAGCGTATTAGAGGCGATAGAGCACAAAACTTAGAACAAGCAATCATTTGTTACTTAAATTCGCTGCAAATTTTTACCCGTGAAGCATTTCCTGATGCCTGGGCGACAACCCAACATAATTTAGGAAAAGTATATTCCGAAACAATTCTCGAAAATAGAGAGGAGAGTTTGGAACAAGCTATTTTATGCTACAAAGCTGCCCTAGAAGTTCATACCCGTGAAGTTTCTCCTCAAGAATGGGCAGCAACTGAAAATAATTTAGGGACAGCTTATCGCCATCGCATTTTGGGAGATAAGGCAAACAATCTTGAAGAAGCAATAGCTGCTTACAATGCTGCCTTGGAGGTTTTCACTGAAGATGATTTTCCTCAAGATTGGGCAATAACTCAGAATAATTTAGGCACTGTATATCGTGAAAAAGGGTTGATAGCAGAAGCAACAGAATGTTTTTGGTCAGCGCTAGAAATTCACAGCCCCGAAACTAATCCCGTTGAGTGTTTGAAAGCTGGACGCAATTTAGGTGATACATTCTTCAGTGCTGGACTTTGGGCAGACGCTATTGAAGGTTATCTTGTTGCTATTCGATCTGTCGAACAAAGCCGTTTTTGGGCTAGCACTGATAAAAGACGACAAGAAGTCATGCAACAAGGAGTGGATATTTACGCCAACCTAGTACAATCCTGTATTAATCAAGGTAAGCTAAATTTGGCGATTGAGTATGCCGAACGTAGCAAAACCCGTAATCTCGTAGATCTGCTTGCCACTCGCGACCTTTACCCCAAAGGTGACGTTCCTACAGAAATTCTCAATCAGCTTCAAGAATTACGCCGAGAAATAGTTTTAGAGCAGAAACGCATTGATGTTGTAGAGAGTAACCAAGAAATTAGCGAAGATCGAACTCGGTTAAATCAACTGCGGCAGCAGCTAGATAATCTTATTACTCAAAAAATCCAGCCTATAGATGACACGTTTAGCACATTTTATCGTGTTAAACCTATTAAGTTCGTAGATGTTCAAAAATTGCTGCCTAATGACCACACTGCACTAATTGAGTGGTACATTCTTCCCGAAACTTTTGTTGCCTTTATCGTCACACCTCAAGCTCAAGAACCGATTCTTTGGCAATCCTCAAAAGAAGACCTGCAAGCATTAGTAAGCTGGGCGAGAGAATATTTGACGGCAGATTTGGAAGAATTAGGAAGATGGGGGTGGAAAGATGAAGAACAGAAACTTTCGCAAACAAATATATTACAAAACCAAAGGAATGTGCAGATTGCAAATGCAAAAGACTTAGCTACTCTCTTGGCGCAACTAGGCGAAATTTTACATTTAGAACACCTTCTCTCGTTTATACTTCCTAGTTGCAACCACTTAATTTTAATTCCCCATCGCTTCTTGCACCTATTCCCACTTCATGCTCTACCATTTAATAATGGTACTTGCCTGCTTGACTGCTTTCCTGAAGGAGTGCGCTATGCTCCGAGCTCTCAACTGCTGCAACTAACTCAAAATCAGCAACGCACTGAATTTAGTCACTTATTTGCTATTCAAAACCCCACTGGTGACTTACGCTTTAGTGATGTTGAAGTAGAAATTCTTCGACAGAACTTTACCTACCAAGACGTACTGGTGAGAGATGCTGCTCAAAAAACAGCAATTAATAACCAACGCCTCCGCACAGCCCATTGCGTTCACTTTGCTTGCCACAGCACATTTAATATTCAAAGCCCTCTCCGTACACCTATAGTTCTTGCAGGCGCTGTCTCCAAAAAAGCTGTTGAATTAGAAAGAGATATCTTCGTTCGACAAACTATTCAGTTAGAAAAGTGTTTAATTTTGGCAGAAGTTTTTGGGCTGGATCTTAGTCAATGTCGTCTTGTCAATCTCTCAGCTTGCGAAACTGCTTGGACTGACTACACTAGCTTTAGTGATGAGTACATTGGTTTATCCAGTGGCTTTATTTATGCTGGCAGCCCCAGTGTAGTATGTAGCTTGTGGTCAGTGAACGATCTTGCAACAGCCTTTTTAATGATCCAATTCTATAATCTCTTACGAACATCTACCTCGGTTGCAGTTGCTCTTAATCAGGCACAGCTTTGGCTGCGAGATGTGACAATGACAGAGTTAGAAAATTGGATTGAAGAAAACCAGTTACCTTTACGTCCAACTATTAAAATTGTTATCAGTCGTCTTTTTCGTCAGATTCCCGATGACGCACGACTGTTTAAAGAACCCTTTTGGTGGGCGGGATTCTGTGCTATTGGTCAATAGGAGTAAAAAATGTCAGAACTATCACCTTACGAAGAAAACATTTTGGATTTTGTTAAGATCGCCCAAAACCAGCCTAATCTCTTCACAGCAGAAGACCGTGCTGCGTTGGGAAAATTACTTGCAACTTTGCCAGATGATATTGAGCAAATTTCAGATGCACTTGCACTTTGGTACGAAGATCGTCCCCACATTCTCAACACTATCCTTGATCTACCTGTTGAAGAATCAGCCAGCCATCGAGGTCCAGGAGGGCGCAAAACTCGCCTCAGTCCTAAGGATGCTAAGGACATGATAGATAATATTGTTCGCCAAAGTACTCCTTCCCAAAAAACTCAAGTATCCCCACCAAACAATCCACAAAATGATACAATCTCAGGGAATACGCAATCCTAGCCTCACTCTTTATGCCTTCCATCTGCGTACTGACATCAGCCAAGGACCAGAGCAAACAACAGCAGAGGCATCACAGTTGTGGGAGCAATTGGGTTCTCTGGGACAAACTCTCCATATTCATGAGCTGCAAAACCTGCGGCAAAAGTTAATTTGCTATGAAAATGGTCAATATCAACCAACCGCAGAGGATAAACTATATCCCAAGCAGTTAACTTTACTACAACCAGGCTCGGAAGGTATAGATTTTCAGCTTCATAACCAGGGACAACTAGAGCTAAAAGGGTTCCTCTGTCCGTTTCGCCTGCATGATACTTATGCTATCGACCTCACGCTCTTTTATGAAGACACCATTGATCTTGTACAACTACATCAGTTTAATCCACAAGGTATTTTGTTACCCGAAAAATTAGGCGCATCTTTGGGTCAAACTCTGTTACTGTATGCCGAACCGCTCGAATCTTTAGACGATTATCAGGTACTGGCTGATACCTGTATGGCTCAGCTATTCCCACAAATGACTTTACCTGAGTTAGTAGCTACAGGCAGTCTTTTGGGTAATCCTGTTTTCGAGTATGACAACCTGGAAATATTCCCTACGGAACAATACCATATTTTGGTTTGGTTTAAATGCAAAAATGTTGACCAAGACAATATTGATGCAGTTTCTCAGCTATTATTATACCTCTTTTCCTACCGCCACAAAATTCTGTATGCATATCACCAATCTCGCTGGTGCGATCGCCAAGCAAAACAGATTTACAGCACTTTAGAACGGTATGTCAACAACTTTGAAGCAATCTGCAAGACACCTGATCGACTCCAGCAATTTAAAAAGTTACTCAATGAACTACCACAGTTAGCCCTTAAATACGCTCGCTACTTGCGTGATTTGCAAGATCATGAAACCACTATTACTATCAATACTGAAAATTATATATCTCAGCTAGAAAAATTGGGAACACCGCCAGGCAATGATTTAGCATTTTTACAACAGTTTTTAGACCGAGCTAATAATAAATTTAAACGACAAATTCAAGCAGACCGCAGTTATTTAGAACCAGGACGTGAATTTTCAGACCAACTAATTAATACTATTCGGGGTTTTGCAGCGATTGAACAAATTGAAAGCGATCGCCAGTTTCAAAAAGAGTTACAAAATCGTGAAGCGCAGTTTCAAAAAGCGTTGGCGCAGCAACAACGCCAGTGGGAACAAAGTTTAGCTAACGAACACCAACATTTTCAAACATCTTTAGCACAGCAAGAACAAGAAAGACAAGACAAACTGCGTCAACAAGATGAAGATAGTCAAAAGCGTGGGAGTAATCTACAATTAGCAGTTGCATTTTTTGGTGTTGGTTTTGCAGTGAGTGGGATTTCATCTCAAGTTAACTCTAAACCTTTAGAAACAATACTTGGCAAATCTCAATCCGATCAATTGGAACCTAACTCAACCTGGCTCTCTTCAACAATTGCCTTGAATATAGTTGATATTTTTATTCATATCCTTATAGGAATATTTTTTGGTTCAATTGCTTTCATCTTAGTTAAGATATATCAAGTGTGTCAGAACCATACTTCTCGTCACTGATTCACAAGCGGAAAAAGTCTGGTAGGTTAGAGGTTTTATAGATTAAGTTAAGTCGGCGAGAAGAATAGTAATTATGTAAAGTTGTGTGAACCGGGTTGAAAGGCTTGTCATTGCCCTTAGTGCGCTAAAGCGCAACTACGAACCGATGATGGAGTCTTGCCATGTATATATCCAGTATCATATAATATCACAAATAATTTAGATAGCCTAATAATTAGATACACATATTTTTTGTGACAGAGCTTGTTTTTCATGCCACGCTATGCAATAATCACAATTAAAGTACAATAAACCGGCTGAAAAACAGTAGTTTCTTGTCTGTCATAAAATACCAGCTAAGTTAGATCATTTGCCCCTTACAAGTCAAAGGAGTTACTCAGTATGGGGCTTTTATCTGAGATGCCGTTGTTTGATATAGAGCGAATCGCTCCGCTACCGTCAGGAGTGGGAATCGCGAATGTATGCTCGTAATACTTACCAGGTAGTAATTCCATGAGTACAGTACATCTTTACTTCGCTAAAGCTTCTACTTTTTCTCAGCGCACCCGTGTTGTTTTGCTAGAAAAAGGTATTGAATTCACTTCTGTTGAAATAGATTTACAAAATAAACCCGCAGATTTCACACAGACTTCGCGCTATGGCAAAGTCCCTGCAATCAAACATGGGGATCTCGAAATATATGAATCTGCTATAATAAATGAGTACTTAGAAGAAGTTTTTCCACAACCGCCTTTGTTACCCTACTCTCCGGGAGCGAAAGCAGTTGCTCGCATCTGGATCGACTATGCAAATACTCGTCTTGTACCTGCGTTCAACAAATTTCTGCGGGGTAAACATACTGAAGAACAAGAACAGGGAAGAAGAGAGTTTACAGAAGCTCTTTTATACATAGAACAAGAAGGGTTAGGAAAGCTATCCGGTAACGGCCCTTACTTCTTAGGTGATAAGCTAAGTTTAGTTGATATCAGCTTCTATCCTTGGTTTGAACGCTTACCAGTTCTGGAACATTTCCGTCACTTTAACCTGCCCACAGAAACACCTCGCATACAAAGATGGTGGGATACAGTGCGCGATCGCGAGTCGGTGAAGACAGTTGCAAACCCTGTTGAGTTCTACATAGAACGATTTACCAAAGTTCTTGGTGAACCCGTCGCTGTTGGAGCGGCTCAAAAGTAATACAACTGAGGATTTTACATTGCCAAGATTGCTTGGAAACAGATAATTTGCAAGCATTAGGAATATAATAGGATGCGTCAGTATAACGCATCCTTAATGGCGGTTGAATAGATTTTCCTACCATCAAGTATTAATTTACAATCCTGTGGTAAAGGATATCTCATCAACCACAGATCTATTTTGTTTTTATCCGTAATTTAGCTTGGCTAATGGTATGTATGCTTTGTCTTCTAGGCTTTGTTTTAAGACTATAAGCAGAAGACGAAACAAGCTAGAGTCATCATTACAAAGTTAACATATGACCCAACTGAAAACACTTCCCAACTACGACCCAACATTATTCGAGGGTGCGGCGGAGAACTATGCTCAGTATCGGACTAAATATCCACCGGCTGTATTCGATAAACTAACAGAAATCTTTCATCTCAATGGTCTAGGACGACTTCTTGATTTGGGTACTGGACCTGGTTTAATTGCAATTCCCCTACGAACCAAATTCCAGGAAGTCGTTGCTATTGATCCTGATCCAGACATGCTCAAAGAAGCACAACGCCAAGCAGCAGTCGTAGGAGCAAATAATATTACTTGGCTAGAGAGAGGAGCAGAACTGATTGATCCTAGCCTAGGGATATTTAAACTAGCGACCATTGGCAGAGCTTTCCACTGGATGGAACGTGAGCTAGTACTGGAACGCCTTTATGACTTACTGACAGATGATGGTGCGATCGCTCTACTTAACACTGGTGATAACCCTTGGCAAAGTTCTCTACCCTGGAAACAAGCTGCTGTTGGAGTCGTAAAAAAATGGTTAGGTGAAGAGCGACGAACTGGACAGAGAGGACAAGGTACTCGTAAACCAGTTGATCCTCCCCACGAAGTGGTAATTGCTAATTCCCGTTTTGCCCGCCAGGCAACATATGAAGTGCCATTTATAAAGTCTTGGACAGTCTCTAGCTATCTTGGCTATTTATTCACTACAGCTTTCTCCCTGAAAATTTTCTATGGAGATAAAGCCGAAGAATTTGAAGCAGACGTCAAAGAAGCATTACTAAGCGTTGAGCCTTCTGGAAACTTTACAGAAGAACTCACAGCAACAATCCATGTGGTTTGGAAGTATTAGTTTCAATCGTTTCATGTTGGGAGACTGAGATGACAATAACTACTGACCCTGATATCAGTGCTCGCGAGGCACTACGCTTACTCGGTCCCGATCCTGATAACTGGGTACCTGATCGCCCAGGCATTGACCACAACGTCATGATAGTAGGTGGCAGCGGTACAGGTACCACCTTTGCATTTGCACTACGGCGTGCTGGCATTGGTCGCGTGACGGTCATCGATGCTGCCGACGATGAAACTCAAGCTGGCGTGTGGCTTACACGAGCGCGGATGCAAAAGTTACGCACTCCTAAGAACCTCCCTGGTCCTGAGTTGGGTATACCAGCACTGTCGTTTCAGGGCTGGTATGAAGCAAGATATGGGGCTGATAGGTATGCGGCGCTCGACCGTATCCCAAGACTAGCATGGGCTGAGTACCTCAAATGGTATCGAAACTTCCTAAATATACCAGTTCGATATCGGACTCGGCTTGTGCGTATTGAACCAGCTGAAGGCTTCTTTCGCCTGCACCTTGAGGTGAACGGTGTTAACCAGGTGGAAACCACTCGTAAGATCATCTTCGGCAACGGAGTGGTTGGGGCTGGCGGACCATACATACCTTCGGTACTAACAGATGGTCTACCTCGCACACTATATGCACACACTGCTGATCAGATTGATTTTGCTGCATTACGTAATAAGACAGTCGCAGTACTAGGTGCTGCAGCTTCGGCTTTTGACGCCGCTGCAGTAGCACTCGAATCAGGAGCAAAAGCTGTACACTTGTTCGCGAGGCGATCGCAGATCTCGTCACTACCAGTGATTCGTGTGCGTGGATATCCTGGTGCCTACTACAATTATCCCCAATTGCCTGATGCAGCGCGGTGGTTTCAAGCTTGGCGCTATCGTCAAGCAGGTTCCACTCCACCAGTGGATGCAATTGAGCGGGTGCTTACGTTCGAAAACTTCTACCTGCACCTATCTGCTCCTTGGAAAGCAGCTCATGAACAGGACGGTCGTATTATCGCACAGGTGAACGACGATGTTTTTGAATTTGATTTCGCGATCGCTGGCACTGGTTACTTCGTCGATCCTGCGGTACGTCCTGAATTGGCCGATTTTTCACACCACATTGCACGCTGGCGCGATCGCTACGAGCCGCCATCCGATCAACAAGATGACGAACTAGGGGCGCACCCGTACCTAGGTAATGGTCATGAATACCAAGAGAAGGTGCCTGGTACTGCACCTTACTTGAAAGACATTCATGTATACAATCCGTCAGGCTTTGTCAGTTTCGGTCTGCCAATCGGTGACGTGCCAAGCATCAAGCGTGATGTACCAGCAGTAGTATCACGCATCAGTCATGACTTATTCTTTGCCGACTGGCCTTTGCACGAGACACGCATCACGGGCGATATCGCTCCTGACTTTGATGCCTCGCTATATGCACCCGTAGTCTGGAAACAGCCGAGCAAAACAGTTATCAGTTATCAGTAAACAGTTATCAGACGGTTGTTTTGCGCCGTCTGCAATCAGCAAATCAAATGTATCTTTGAGGAATTATAACCATGCCCGTTGAACACCGTTCTTACAACACTAGCAATGGCTCATTGCCTTATCTTTTCTCATCTGCCTCTGCCAATAGCAACAAACCTGCGCCTGTTGTGGTGTTTCTACATGGTGGACGCGATCGCGGCACTGATCTGAATATACTGCTCAAATGGGGTCTCCCTCGTTTCGTCGATTTATCCGCGTCGTTACCTTATTTCTTTGTTGCACCTCAGATTGCTCCTGAACAGACCTGGGTAGAGCGAGAATCAGATGTGCTTGCTTTGCTTGATGAACTAATTGCCTCAGAAGCTATTGATCCGTTGCAGGTAATATTGGCTGGATTCAGCTTAGGGACAGCTGGGGCTTGGCATATTGCTTCTGTAAATCCTGGTCGCTTTGCAGGGCTGGTAGCGGTGTCTGGTCGTGTACCCAAGACATTAGAACCGAACCAGCTAACTGCACTCAAGAATATTCCAATCCAGATATTCCAAGGCGCACAGGATAAAAATCTCTCTTTAGAGGATGCAGAGAATTTTGTCAAGACTTTGCGGGAACAAGGTGCAACAGTAGAGTTTACAGTGCTGCCTGATGGGGATCATTTTATTGCAGATACAGTATACAGCGATCCGACATTGCAACAGTGGCTGGTTTCACCTAATCATCAAGCAAAGGTATTATCAAATTGAGTAAATCTACTGATAGGGAACGTTAAAAGAGTAGCGAAATTTTTTCCATTTTTTGACCTTTATTAGGTGATTGTGTGAAAATCAGATCATTTTTAATTACATTCACGGCTTTTACTCTATCAGCATTGACCATGCAAACAGTTGGGTTGACATCAACCCAACCCGCGCAGGCAGGTATTCCAAGTGGCTCGTTGGCACAATCAGGAACCTTTGCTCATAAACGTAGCCCAATTGTAGGTAGCTGGGATTTTACTGGGCAAGTAACCGCTAGTGGCGCAACCTTTAAAACCGTTTATCAATTTTTTCGAGATGGTAATTTCCTGGGTGTGAGTTCACTCATAGCTCCATCCCTAAGAACGCCCCTACTCGGACAGTGGAGTGTGAGTGGAAACCAAGTCACATTCAAAGCGAAAAGCTTTATTTTTGATGCTTCCAATCAACTCACAGGATCAGCTATCACGGAAGCAACCTTGACTCGTACAGATGACAAACTCGAAGGTGAAGCCACTATTACTGTCTTTGATGTTAACAACAATCCCACTGGTCAGGTAACTCGTGTAACCTTGAGTGGAAAACCATTATAAAAGGTGTTGCAAGGGTTAAACTTTGATATCAGCTGAAACGTTTTGCTGTGTATGCTTTCTCTACCGATGTGGAAATTAGCGTCGGAATACAATCGCTCACATCTAATTCTGAGGCTAAATCCACATCTTGCTCAAATCCTTTTCCAATCAACTCTATACCAGAGCCGCATTGTTTTAGAAGCTCTTTGAGATTCGGTTGAGCATAGCGATAAGCTGTTAGTGCAATTTGCGAGTCTGGTGACAAGCTACCTTGAAGATAGCTGATAATTGCTCCTGCACCAATCAAATCCTCAAACGAAGGACGGAGACTACCATCGTCCCATTTTTCTCCTGCTGGGATTACAGCGATGCTCTGTCCATAGTTCATCGCATCTAAAGCTACAGTTCGGCAATTTCTTAAACATCCAGCCAAAGTAGGGGTTTTTCCAGTTCTTAAACTGAGAGAAGAACCATTTGGTGAAGGAAGAACCAATCGAGTGTTTTTAGGGATCTTGCTGAAGGATGCAGGAGACAGGGAATAACCATTACCACCCCTTCTAGTTGCCAGTTGTGCATTAATGGACTGAGCAAATTCCTGTGCCGACTCGTTGTTCGGCTCATAGGGAAAAACAGACTCATACGGAAAAACAATAGCATCCCTACTATTAGCAATTTCAATACAAGTGGAAAAAGAAAGGATGTCCACAATGATAATAACATCACTAATTGGAGCTAATTGTTCAACTCCTTTTTTTCCCCATTCACAGCGAATGTCAAACTTAGATTGATTGTAGAAACTCATAATTTTATTTTTTACAAAAGAGATTTTTGTGTCCGATTAGGTAAATTATTTCTTTTTTTTCAAAAAAATATACAAATTTTATTTTAGCAAATTTATATACCAAGTCTAAATGATTTATAAACTTGTAAGCTTATGGATAGAATAGCCAATACAGAAGAGCAAAGAGGAGATGTATGTGTACACAATTATACTAATTTTTTCACAAATGATTCACGAATGCTATACTAGCTATATTCAGTATTATTTTTATAATAAAACCAATTTATTAATTTAATAAAAAGAAGTGTTTGCTGTTATAAAAAAAATTGCATACAGTGAAGGTAGAGCTCAGGCTCACTTTCAGATGAGCAGTTTTGTATGCTAAACCACTTAATAAAAATTCGTTATCAACAAGGTTGTCGCGATCGCGATGCTGGTTGTTTGCCAAAAATGGAAGATTCGGTCTATTTAGAAGGTTATCTCAAAGGAAGGCCGGAAGGATTGGACGGGATAGTCCAGTTTTTCCCTTCCCTGGAGGCTTACATGAAATGGAAATTCAAGGATTCAGGAACGGCAAAAACTTGAACCACTACTTACAGCAATTTTGATCGGGTTATTTAAATCAGCGCTTTTAAAACCTCAATATTAAGCTGTAATTTCTCACCCAACCACAAAGAATGCACTGTATGGTCAGCCACAGCATCGCCTGTATTTGGGTGGACGAGAACATCCAGACCCTGACGATTAAGCATTAACCAAGGGACAACCTCAGCAAATTGGTCCGGTAAGAACGCTACTTGATACATCGAGATTGGGTGTGGTCCAACAGGTTCATCACGCCAACGCCCAAGCTGTACCTCAAATCTAGAGCCTAATTCTTCGCGAACACGGGCAGCTATATCGCGAGTGTTAGCATTATAATAAACATGAGCGTGGAAGCTGGCGATCGCAGTGTTTTTTTCTGTCATATATTAATCCTCGAGATGGCTCACGAGAGAAAGTGCTGGTGAAAATGCTTGCAGATACTCAATTTAAGGAAACAAAGCTATAATTATCGCGGATTGCTTAGAAAGCTTTAAAAGGCTGCCCAAAATCCTTATGCTAATTATCCTTGAGAGAAAATATCCTGTCAACATACTATTATAATTTTCCCAGACTTCGGAACGTTCAAAATCCAAGCCCGAAAAGGTTTTCGGAATTACCTCAAGCTCAGGTGACCTTATTCGACAATTATCAGTCATTTTACTGAAGATACTTTCTTGACAGAAATGTTAAAGTTACAGGACGAAGAATAACTAATCTCTTTATTCAACTTTTATACGACATTTCTTAATATTGTATTCTTCTCAGGCTTAGAAAACCCATCGAAATCAAAAAAGGAAGGAGATTTTCAGTAATCACTGAAAATCTTGAATTCGAGGTATCCTTTAACCTAATTTTTCAAGAAACCATAAAAGAACATTTTCGGGAGTATTTCAAATCCGTAATCTCTCTTAAATTTATTTAATATTTTTCTATTAAATCACCAAGAAAAAGATCAGAATTAACACTTAGAAAAGCTTTATAGTGTTGATTATAGTTATGTTATAAGCTCTTCCTCATTATTTTTTTATAAAAAAAAAGATATTTTTTTGTAAGCTCTTTACATTTTCAAAAATGCTATATAGAATTTAGTTGGGCTAAGGTTAAGGCAATCGCCAAGCCAAAAACCCAAAAACAACAATGAATTAAGGGACAAAACCATGGCAGTTGAAAAGACAAATTCTTCCTCTAGTTTGGCTGAAGTTATCGACCGTATTCTTGACAAGGGTATTGTTGTAGATGCATGGGTTCGCGTTTCTTTAGTTGGTATTGAATTGCTAGCTATTGAAGCTCGTATCGTTATCGCTTCTGTTGAAACCTACCTCAAATATGCAGAAGCTGTTGGTCTAACACAATCAGCTGCAGTACCTGCTTAAAAGCTTAGGGAAATCCTTAAATTCCAAGCAATCTGAACATAGCTTTTGCTCTTCTTACTCTAAAGAATTCGTAAATGCAAATTTATATACGAATACAGAAATAGAAAGCTAAAAACTTTATTAAACCCCCATTACTGATCATAAAATCATCAGTAATGGGGGTTTATTGACGTTTTTTAAATTGAAGATTTACTACTATATAAATTATTGAAAATTATTTGTATATTGGCATCAATATCTATCTTTTACAGTCAATAGACAAACAAGGAATAGTGAAGGAGTACTTAGTTTTTAAACATAGTCCAAAGCCTAGGCTATTTTTGATTTTTTTCTTATAAAAATAAAGATATTTTTCTGTAAACCCTTTACATTTTCAAAAATGCTATATACAATTTAGTTGGGCACAAAGGTTAAGGCAATCGCCAAGCCAAAAACCCAAAAACAACAATGAGTTAAAGGACAAAACCATGGCAGTTGAAAAGACAAATTCTTCCTCTAGTTTGGCTGAAGTTATCGACCGTATTCTTGACAAAGGTATTGTTGTAGATGCATGGGTTCGCGTTTCTTTAGTTGGTATTGAATTGCTAGCTATTGAAGCTCGTATCGTTATCGCTTCTGTTGAAACCTACCTCAAATATGCTGAAGCTGTTGGTCTAACACAATCAGCTGCAGTACCTGCTTAAGACTTTAGAAAAAGTCTCCAACATTAAGTAATCTGAACATAGATTTTGCTTTTCTTGCTCTAAAGAATTCGTAAATGCAAATTTATATACGAACGTAGAAATAGAAAATCAAAAACTTTATTAAACCACCTTCTCTGATAAATTTATAATCAGTGAAGGTGATTCATTTTAAGGGTGTTCTAAACATCTCTAGTTAGTTTAAATTTTCTTAATTGCTCGCTCTGCGTGAATAGAAACTTCTCTATCGGGATCATCTAATGCTTGGTTTAAGGCATTGAGAGCTTTAGGACTTCCTAAATTACCAAGTACAATTACTGCTTCTTTCCTCACATCCGAATATTCATCGATCAAAAGCTCAATGACTGACGGTAAGCAATCGACAGTACCTATTTTTTGCAAAACCTGTAAAGCAGATTTTCGCACTTGCCAATGTTCATCTTTAAGCGCGACTATAACAGCCGAAATCGCTTTGGGGTTTGCGTGAATAGCTAGAGATTTAGCGGCATTTCTCCTTACTTGCCAATCACAATCTTTAATTAAAGATTTTTCTAGTAAATCTACTATATCTTCATCTGCCAAATACCCCAAAGTTAAAGCTGCTGCACGACGTACACTATCATTAGAATCCTCCAAGAGAGCTAGAGCAGGAAGACAAGTTTTCACTTGATTTAAATAGCTTACGGTGCTGACAGCGGCTTCTCGAAGTTGGGGATATTGAGAATCAAAAAATCTCAGCACCACAGGTAAGGACTCAGCATCACGTATTTTGCGTAAGAGAATTAAAATGTTAAGTTGTAAGTTGACATCCTGTTGCTGTAAAGCATCCAACAATATTACTAAATGCTCTGATGAAATTAACTCACCCAAGACTGATAATGCTTCGCTGCGAATTTCTGCATCTGGAGAAGCAAGGGATTTCAACAAAGCAGGAACAGTCACAGGATCAGCAATTTCTCCCAGCGCACTTAGAGCAATTTTTTGTACTGCTGTGCTTTCATCTTCTAAGGCAATGACTAAAGCATCAATGGCTTCTTCTTCCCCTAAATATTGCAGATTTTTTACAGCAACTAGTCGGTCATTTAGGTTGGGCGATCGCAACATCTCCAACCATTCATTTAATTCAGAATCGGTATTTATAGACATTTGAAAATTTCTAGCGCAACAAAAAGGGAATCTGCACTGTAATCGCCTTTGTGGGACATTCCTTTTCGCAAGGTAAACAAAACCAACACTCGTCATATTTCATATAAGCTTTTCCCGTCTCTGGATTTTTCGCTAACACATCCAATGGACAAACTTCAATACAAGCGGTACATTTTTCTAAACATTTAGATTCATCTACAATCACAGGAAGATCTACTCTTTGGTTTGTTAAAGCCATAAAACATCCTTAATTATCTAAATTTTTGCTAGCTAGTAAAAAACGGTATCCCATATCAATCTCTGTTAATTTTAAAATTTCTCCATACTTTGCCTCCCATTGACCATTTTTCAAATCTGTAGAGAGTGAATTTATGCTTTGCTCAAGCCAACTTGTATGAGTTAAAGCAAAAGATGAAATCCCTGCCCGTACTTCAGGTTTTAAGTACAAATCAGGTCGCCTCCAAGCTGCTGCTGCAAATAAATCGGATAAATCATATGGCAACAGAAAAGGAAAAATTTCAACATTTCTTTGGGTATTAAACTCAATTAACTCAATTTGTTCCTCCAGTGTTAAAAATCTCGATGCATCTTCCCACAGCCATGGAAAATAATCATAAAGCCATATTTTCTGAGACAATCTAATATCAAATGTCAACAAAAGAATAGCGCCACCGTTGACAACACGATGCATTTCTCGAAAAGATTTTTCTAAGTTAGAAAAATGATGAATTGCTAAAATACTAATTAATGCATCAACAGATTTGTCTGGTAAAGGGAGAGCTTCTGCGTACCCAATAAACCATTCAACCTGGGGATCGGCTATTGCCTGTGTTCGCATCACTGACGATGGTTCTATGGCATAAATCAAAAATCCTTCGTCTGCTAATGCTAAACTATAACCGCCAGTACCAGCGCCAATATCAGCAATAATGCTGCCTTGTGTCAAATTAAGAAGTTTTATTAAGCTTTTGACTATGCGGTGGTCAGGAACCCGAGTAGTTGAATATTTTTTACCAATTGAATCGTAAATATCCATATTAAAACGTAATTTAACGTGTTGCTACATTATAAACTTCCTTTAGTAAATCTACGTCTACAACATAAGGCTCAACAGGACGCTTGAATAGAACCATTTCCTCTCTATCATTCTTTTTCAAATTTACATGACAAAACCACTCCTCATTATTCTTTTCTGGAAAATCAAGACGGTAGTGATATAAACCCCAACGACTTTCCTGGCGGTAAAGAGATGCTCGTGCAGCCATTTCCGCACAGTCGCGAATAAAATGGACTTCCATAGAACGCATGAGTTCATGGGGATCACGCGCTCCCATTTGCCCTAAAGTTTCGTGATAGCGAACAAAATGGTTTAGCCCAATCTCCATCTTGTAACTAGATTTCGGTGGTTGCAAATAATCATTTACTAAACGCCGCAACTTATACTCAACTTGATTGTGAGGAATACCATTCGGACGATTTAATGGTTCATATATACGAACTTTTTCCGCCTCTAAAAATTCTACGTCGGGTTCCAAATGCTCTAAATCCTGAATATACTCAATAGCATTGATCCCAGCCAAACGACCAAATACAAACGCCCCAATCATATAATTGTGGGGGACACTTGCCATATCCCCAGCTGCATACAATCCTGATACAGTGGTTTCTGCTTTCTCATTTACCCACACACCAGAAGCACTATGTCCGCTACACAAGCCAATCTCTGATATGCTCATTTCAATACCGTGGGTGCGGTAGTTTTCATCCCTACCCTCGTGAAAACGTCCTCTACTTGGTCGCTCATTTGACCACAAGATAGACTCAATCTCAGAGATTGTATCTTCATCTAGGTGGGTCATTTTTAATTGAATTGGTCCCTTACCAGAGTTTAATTCCTTCCAGATCTCTAACATCATTTGACCGCTCCAATAATCGCAATTTATAAAGCGGTATCCTTCAGCGTTGGCGGTGTATGCACCAAATGGCCCAGCAACATAGGCACAGGCAGGGCCATTATAATCTTTAATGAGCGGATTAATTTGGAAACTTTCAATATTGGTCAGTTCAGCACCCGCATGGTATGCCATTGAATAACCATCCCCGGCATTGGTAGGATTTTCGTAAGTACCATAGAGATAGCCTGATGCAGGTAGTCCCAACCTTCCACAAGCACCTGTACAGAGAACGACTGCTTTTGCTTGAATAACCACAAAATCCCCACCCCGCACATCAAATCCGACTGCACCAATTGCCCTATCATTTTTTACTATCACCCGTGTTGCCATGACACGGTTTGTTACTTGCACTTTGTGGCGCTTTACCTGTCGGGTAAGAATGGTTTTTAAATCTTTACCTTCGGGCATGGGTAGTACATATTTACCTACCCGATGCACTTGCTTAACGTCATAATTTCCTTGGGGATCTTTCTGAAACTTCACACCCCAACTTTCTAATTCTTGAATGGTTTCGTAGCCTAACTTTGCAGTTTGATAGACGGCTTTTTGGTGAAGAATCCCATCATTAGCTATCGTGACTTCGCGAACATACTGTTCTGGGGTGGAGTGTCCAGGAATGACGGCGGTATTTACTCCATCCATTCCCATAGCGATCGCACCACTACGCCGAATATTTGCTTTCTCCAGAATTAAAACTTCTGCATTAGGATTCGCTTGTTTGGCTTTGATCCCTGCCATTGTCCCAGCAGTACCACCGCCAATAATTAACACATCCGTTTTCATCCACTGCGTATTCACCCCGCTAGCCCCCTTAAAAAATTTCGCGGAATTCTCCACCGTCTACAAATGTAGGAAAATGGGGAAAGTTATACGTCCTTACCCCATGATTTTACTGCCCTTGAAAGCTAAAATTTGATCCTTTGCCTATGGTGTAGGAATATCAGGAAAGTACAGGTTCTGCTTGCACCCTCTGAGTGTTGTTCCTCAAAATGCTTGGTGCTTCGGTGCCGAATGCCTCACCTTCTACTATTTGTGAGCGGAAACCATCGACTCCAACAGGAACATCACCTTTGATGGTAGTGCGGTAAAGTACTCGCTCAACTTCTATATGATCCAAGTCTTGAGGAGCCAAATGTGCGGTAGCGCGGTTATCCCAGAAGGCGATGTCACCGTTATTCCAACGGAAACGGGTGGTATAGGCGGGTTTGGTGATTTGGTTAAAGAATAATTCCAGTAGCAAATCACTCTCTTGTCGTGATACATCAAGAATGTGTGAGGTGAAACCAGGATTGACGAATAAAGCACGTTCACCTGTTTCCGGATGAACACGCACTACAGGATGGATTGAAACTAAAGGATTAGCTTCAATTCGCTGTACAAGTTTGCTATTTTTGGGCAAATTTAAACGTGCATTGAAGCGGTGTTCAGCTTTCAACGTGTCTGCTAATGCACGTAAGGGTGCTGACAAACCTTCGTAGGCTGCAACAAGATTTGTCCATTGTGTGTCACCACCAACGCTGGGAACATTAACTGCACGCAAAATCGAACCCGCAGGGGGGTTAACAACAGCTGTCACATCAGTGTGCCAACGACTCTCGTAGCTGGAACGACGCAAACCATTCCGACGTTCGTAGCGACTACGATCAATTGGCAGGATTTCTGAGAATCCTTCAATTGGCTCATCTTCGTGTGGATGTGCGTAAGTAACCTCACCAAAACGAGCAGTAAAGGCAATCTGCGCAGCATGATCAATATTCTGATTCCGGAAGAACACCACCTTCCACTTTAATAGTGCTTGACGAATTTCTTTAACTGCATCATCATGCAGAGGACGAGAAAGGTCTACATTACCAATTTCAGCACCAATGAAACCAGCTACGGGTTTGACTTCAATGTGATTGTAGGTCATATTAATTCTCCAGAGAGTGAAAGTTTAGCTTGTGTACAGGTGTTTTAGCCGCGCATGAATTCTAGCCAGAATGCGCGACTGCTGAAGCTTCTACCTTTCTTTTTTGAGATTCCCAATTTCTGGTGTATGCAGAAGAATCTCCCTTGATTGCCTCACTTTGCTTGCCATCAATACCAACTGGGATATCGCCGACAATTGTGACTCGCTGAACATGACGGGGTTGATTGCCATAGTCGGCGATCGCATAATGTTGAGTTGCTCGGTTATCCCAAAATGCTACATCACCAACTTTCCAGCGCCAGCGTACGGTATTCTCTGGACGGGTGATGTAAGCTTGTAACAGGCGAATAATATCATCAGATTCTGTGCTTGATAGACCGCGCAAGCGACGCACGAAACCGCCAATGAACAGTCCCCGTTCACCAGATTCAGGGTGAACGCGCACAACTGGATGTAATGTTTCGTATACAGTAGATGTAAAAACCTCCCGATAACTTCTTATCTCTTCAGGTACGTCTACTACCGCTGCTGCATAATCAAAGGCATTACTATGTATAGCCCAAAGTTCATCAGCAAGATTACGCAGAGGAGTCGGTAAATCTTCATACGCAGTGACTGAGTTTGCCCAAACTGTGTCGCCACCAGCAGGAGGAATAACAAGTGCCCGTAAAACAGAACCGAGTGGTGGACGGTCTACAAATGTTACATCGGTGTGCCAGTTGTTAGCACGAGCTACAGTTTTCCCATAATTCAAGTCTAAAACTGATGGATTTTCTGGTAATGAAGGCACTGTAGGGTGGGCTGTGGTTACTTCACCGAACCGCCGAGCAAACGCTACTTGTCCCTCAGCGTCGAGTTTTTCTTGCCCACGGAAGAATATTACTTTGTATTTGACTAGGGCTTTACGGATATCACTGATAATTTCGTCGTTTAAGTTGGAACTCAGATCCACACCGATGATTTTTGCGCCGATGCGTCCAGCAATTGGTTTGATGTCAAAGTATTGAGAACCCATATTTTTGTATCTCCAAAAAAGTTTGTAAAAAAAATACAAGAATTCAGGAGTCAGGAGCCAGAATTCAGTATAAATTTTGTCGAACCAGCGAATGAACAAAGAAATTTAAATCTATTAATTTTGATTGCTGTATTCTGACTCCTGTATTCTGACTTCTGACTCCTTGGTTAAGCTGCTAGTTCAGAAACAGTCGCACGTTTTGTAAACTGATTTTCTGGACGTGGTAAACCAAGGTTTTCCCGCAAGGTGCGTCCTTCGTATTCGGTGCGGAACAGCCCTCGACGTTGCAGTTCGGGAATTACCAGATCCACAAACTCATCTAAACCACCAGGTAAATAAGGCGGCATAATATTAAAGCCATCCGCTCCACCGTTAACAAACCATTCTTCTAACTTGTCTGCTATTTGTGACGGTGTACCCCAAATAGTCCAATGTCCCCGCGCGCCTGCAATCCATAAATATAGTTGGCGAATGGTCAAATTTTCTCTGCGAGCAGTTTCGATCAATAATTTCTGGCGGCTTTGGTGGAGTTCAGTGTGAGGTAGATCTGGTAATGGTCCATCTAATGGGTAAGTGGATAGATCAACTTCCCCCAACATCCCTGTTAGCAAACTTAAACCCACTTGAGGATGAATTAATTCCTGTATGCGATCAAATTTTGCTTTGGCTTCCTCCTCGGTTATGCCAATCACAGGAAATACCCCTGGCATAATTTTTAGGTGATCAGGGTTGCGTCCGTACTTCGCTAGTCGTCCCTTCACATCTGAGTAAAAAGCTTGAGCATCTTCAAGGGTTTGTTGTGCGGTAAAAATAACTTCTGCTGTTTGAGCAGCAAGATTTTTACCATCTTCGGAAGAACCAGCTTGGATAATAACTGGATACCCTTGGGGTGGACGAGCAACATTCAAGGGACCACGTACAGAAAAATGCTCGCCTTTGTGGTTGGGAACGTGTAATTTATCTGGATCGAAGTAAACACCAGATTCCTTATCACGCAAAAATGCATCGTCTTCCCAGCTGTCCCAGAGTTTAGTGACAACATCCACAAATTCGCGAGCACGCTCATAACGGAGAGCATGTTCGGGGTGCTGTTCCCGGTTAAAGTTTTGGGCTTCAGCAGTGCTAGCAGAAGTTACAAGATTCCAACCTGCACGACCATTACTTAAATAATCTAAGGACGCAAATTTTCGCGCAAGATGGAAGGGTTCATTATAAGTGGTTGAGACTGTTGCTGCTAAGCCAATATGCTCAGTGACGACCGATAATGCTGATAGCAAAGTCAGAGGTTCAAAGTGAACAAGATGTCCTGTGCGGCTCAACACTTCTCTTCCTTGACCCCGATCTCTTACAGCCACTCCATCAGCAAAGAAAATCATGTCAAATTTGCCGCGTTCAGCTGTCTGAGCAATTTGACGATAATGGTCAAACCTCAAACCCCCATCTGCTCTTGCATCTGGGTATCGCCAAGCCGCCAAATGATGACCCGAACTCATCAAGAATGCACCCAATCTCAATTGCTTTTTACTCTGACTCATATACTTCTATCTATTTTTGACTAATGGAAGGAGGTGTAATTGCTGCATATTGTTCAGGTGTTAGTGTTGCATCCTTAATATTGATGGCTTTAGGAAGCACGCCATTTTTGTGGAAGTAATCTGCTACTAACTGCTGTTCTTGGATCAATTCTGGGGAAATTGGTCTCAATCCGTAGGTGCGACGGCTAACGATCAATTCCATTACATCGTGAGGTAGCTTTTGATAAGGTGCGATTAGCTTGACAGTTTCCTCGGGGTGTGACTCAGCCCAACGCTGAATTTTATCAATCTCCTCGATGACGATCCGTAGCAATCCAGGATTATCAATCGCAAACTGTTTTGCTCCAATATAATATCCCCCTGGGGAATCAAGTCCCTTAGCAGTTCTAAGAATTCGCACCTTACCCAGTTTTTCCGCTCTCGCCAAATGGGGATCACCAGTTACCCAAACGGGTATTTTCCCTTCTAAAAATGCACTACTAACTTCTACATTAGGTATGCTCCGAACTTTGATATCGGTAGGTTTTAAACCAACTTCTTCTAAAGCTCTAAGGATAAAAAAGTGAGATGCAGAAGCTTTTTGGAAAACTACTTCTTGTCCCTTGAGATCCTTAAGGCTCTTAATTGGAGAATTTGGGGGGACAGCGATCGCACTACCGTTACCACTATTTTCGGTACGTTGTGAACCAACAACATAAACAATTTCAGCGCCAGCAGCTTGAGCAAAAATAGGCGGAGTTTCCCCCACAGAACCCAAATCAATCTTACCGACATTCATTGCTTCCATTAGTTGTGGTCCTTGGGCAAATTGAGCCCATTCTACTTTCACACCCAATGGTTCAAGGCGTTTTTCGAGAACTTTTGTTACTCTCACTAAATCGCCAGCTTGTTGATACCCCATACGGAGTACTTTAGTTTTAATTCCAGATGGCTTGGTTTCTGATGCATCATTTCGACTTTCTGCATTACAACAGACCAAGGTCACCGAAGTCGCTAAAGTTAACAATCCTGGTAGTAAAAACAAAGTCAACCGGCGAAAGATTTTTAGTTTGAATGTCGTCTCAGTCATAGTTTTCTGTGGTGAAAATTGTTGGCTTTTTTCTAGGTAGTTACGCCTCTATCTAATACACCACTACAATGTTAGATTTTCTCTAAGTTGTCATGTTTGTCTCCTGGCAACAAGAGCAGTTACTGGCAATTCTTCGGTAAACTCTCCAGAAGGTTCTACAGCCAGTAAAGATGCTCTCAAATCTGTCTCAAATTTTTCGCGGTTTTCGCCAAAGAACGAGGGCAGACCAAATGCAGTTGAATAGATATAGCCTAGATAAGAATCAATCGTCCAAGATTGCTTAGATTTTACTTCATAAGTCTCTAGACGAGAAAAAGGCGATCGCAACAAGATTTCTTCATGGGATACTTCCAAAGATTTCCACGTACCTTCTCCTGCTTGCCCTGTGCGTCGTCGATCCCCTAGCCAACGTTTGACTACCTCTATAACAGTTTTTTTCCAAGGATGTTCGCTTTCCCAGACATTTTCGTTGGTCTTGAGGATAACGATACCACCATCCTCCACTACCAAAGAATCAAGCTTTGATAAGACAAATTCTCGTTGCATCCAGTGGAACGAACGTCCCATGGTCACGAGTTGAAACTTGCCCAAATCCTCAGAAATAGATTCAGCGCGATCGTGAATCCAGCGAATATTGCTGATAAGAGCAATTGTTGCTTGTTCCTCGGCTTCTTTGAGCATATCTGCATCGGGGTCTAGTCCCACCACTTCCGCAAAACGATTAGCAAAAGGAATGGCAACTAATCCCGCACCGCAACCGAGGTCGAGCAATCGTCCTTTACCATCTAGTTTAAAGGTATTGGCTAATAAGTCAAACAGGGCTTGGGGATACTTCGAGCGGTAACGAGCATAGTACCAAGCAGCACCTTGAAATAAAGTTGGGTCGTAGGAAGGAAGTGTGATCGCCATAAATCAAACCCGTAAAATCGTATAGTAATTCACCCAATACGCGATTATCTCGCTGATAAGATTACTCGTCGCAAAAACTGTATTTACACAACTCTGGGAGGGTGTGAATGATATAGTGCTTTTACTACAAAAATTACAATGGGCTCCAAAATACTACTGTTTTTTGACCAAATTACCGTGTTTCTATTTTAGAAGTATTGCATGACCTGTGATCAAAATTCAAGCCCTTTGCAAATAAAATATACGTTAATCTAATTATAAGAATTACTAAATATTAAGTATTGGCCATAAACTGCGTATACGAGAATACATAAAAAATATTCGTTCTCCAAGTCTATTGGAGCTTCAACGTTAAAAATGATAAGTGGAATTTTTGAAAATTGCATTGGCACAATAGATAGTGTAGCAGCCCTAAAATATTCGGCTGAATTGGGTTACCAAGTAATCCAGCAGGGACAGTTAAGCGCAGAACAAGCAGGGCTACTGTATCAGCATACGGCTGAGTTAACTTCTTGGCGACTCCAGAATGGAGATTCGTCATCTCATGGGATGGTACGGTTAATGTTATGGTCACAACCAGGTAATGCTGGTTTAGAAACGACATTGCCAATGGTTATTGGTAGTCGTTGGTTTGCATCCTTGACTCACGATATTTACGCGATCGCAGATGCCTTTAGCGATGATAAGGCTAACGGAGGTGACTGGCTGTTTACTGAACCAGTGCGGGCTATCGAAGGTTTTGGAAATCAGGGGAAAGGTTTATATAGCCGCTTTGTTGGTGTAGCAACAAAACCTATTTTGACACCTTTCTTGAAACCAGCTTTCTCGTAGAACTGGTGTATTGCTTCTCGATTACTGCCACTCAAAAGCATCACCTTGTAACAATCATAGCTCCATGCAGATTGCAACGCATGATCTATCAAACGGCTTCCAACACCTCGGCGACGATAATCAGCGTGAGTAACGACATTTTCAATTAACCCATAGGGACGAGCGCCCCGCGTTAGATTAGGAATAACTACCAAGGTACAAGAGGCAATGAGGTGTCCATTGAAATCTGCCACAAAGCAATTAACCTTGTTATCACCCAATATTTCGTTCCATATTTGTTGAAGGGTTGACTCGTCAGGTAAAGGAGCATCTATTGGGTTTAAATGTTTATATAAGTTTAGGAGTTCTGGCAATTCATGATGTTCAACGTTGCGTATCAAAATCTTCATGAACATTAGATGAATATTATCCTACAATACTAACCCAAAATTACCTTCCAAAATAATTAAATATGGCTGTCTTGAATAAATTCAGCAGAGGTCGGCTTTTTGCTCTATCTTTAATAGGTGTATGCTTTTTAACTGCCTGCTCGTCTGTAAAACCTGAATCTTCTGGGAAAGAATCTACTCTTGGAGCTTCTGGAAGCGGTGGTGATACCTTAAAACTACTTTACTGGCAGGCTCCAACTATTCCCCGAATACAACATACAAATTCGATCTTGTGAAGGCTGCTGCTTTATTAGACGAGGCTGGGTGGAAACTCAGCAATGGTAATCCTATCCGGACTAAAAATGGCGTCGAGTTGAGTGTTCTTTTCCAAACCGGGGTTAATCCACTGCGCCAGAAGACTCAACAAATTGTTAAACAAGCATTAACATCTATCGGCGTGAAGGTGGATCTCAAAAGTATAGATTCAAGTATTTACTTTTCCAGTGATCCTGCTAACCCAGATACAACTAGTCATTTCTATGCTGATGTGCAAATGTTGACTAACGGTAATGAAAATCCAGACCCTGGTGCTTATATGAGGGGGTGGACTTGTACTGAAATTCCGCAGAAAAAAAACAAATGGTCTGGCAGTAACAGTACTCGTTATTGTAATCCTGAATATGACAAGCTCTGGCAACAGTCTACAACAGAGTTAAATCCAGAAAAACGCCGACAGTTGTTTATCCAGATGAATGACTTGCTAATTAATGACGCGATCGTCATTCCCCTGCTTGCTAGAGCCAGAGTCAGTGGTAAGAGTAACAGGCTTGTGGGTGTAGATCTAACCCCATGGGATGCTGATACATGGAATATCAAGGATTGGGGTAGAAGTTCCCGTAGTTAAAAATCATTACCCCAATGCTTCTTGCAGAACTTCTATTTTGCAAAAGATTGTTATCCTAGATATAAAGGCAAAATACGACAAGCCAATAGACAATTAGTATTTAATGACCCTTTTGCCGACTTCGACAAGAGGCTTGAAGGAACATAAGGATACAACCCATGAGCTTAAGTGGTCAAGTTCTAGATAAATCGATTTCTTCACTGCCATTTGTACAGGCTAACCTGAGTTACCTGATTCCAATGGCAGAAAAACCTGTTAACTACACCTACGAACCACCTGCAGGGGTTCCTCGAACCAACGGAACTTTTCAAACATACAAGTTACCAATCTATAATGCTCGTTCTATCACAGAGAATATCTCTTTGGATAGAGAAGGTTTCGCGTTGATTCGACATGATAGCAAAGTCCGCGACTTTTACAACGAAGACGAAATACTCCAAGTCTACTATCCCGAAGCTGAGCAATTTTTAAAAGATGTGACGGGTGGAAGTAAAGTGGTCATATTTGATCATACGCTCCGCAATCGACAACGTTTTCAACAAGGTGAGAAATCCATTAGGGAGCCAGCTAAGCGGGTACATAATGATTTCACTGCCAAATCTGGCTATACTCGTGCGCGTTGGGAGTTAGCAGCAAGAGGAATAGATGAAATTGAAATTGAGGCATTGCTGCAAAAACGTTTTGCTATCATCAACGTTTGGCGTGCGATCGCATCCCCAATTCAAGAGTCACCATTGACGGTGTGCGACGCGCGGAGTATTGCACCAGAAGACCTTGTGGCGGGTGATCTGGTGTACCGCGATCGCATTGGTGAAACCTACGCGGTCACTTACAATCCGACCCATCAATGGTACTACTTTCCACAAATGCAACGCGATGAGGCGCTCCTGATTAAGTGTTTCGACTCCACCGAAGACGGAATAGCAAGATTTGCCGCCCACACTGCGTTTGATGACCCGACAAGCCCACCCAACGCCCCACCCCGCGAGAGCATCGAGCTACGAACTTTCGTTTTTTATCCTGATTGAGCACAACTCAGGCAGAGCTAGCTAGAAAATCCAAATCCGAACAGGTATAGCAATTAGATGCTCGTTGCTTTTCGCTCTAGAAATTTTCGCCTGTACTACCTAGGTCAGGCGATTTCTCTAATTGGCACTTCCATGACTCAGGTGGCTACTAGCTGGCTAGTATATCACCTGACTAACTCTGCCTGGATGCTGGGGGTAGTGGGGTTTGCCAGTCTAATTCCCAGTTTAGTTTTGATTCCCGTGAGTGGAATCTTCGCTGATCGTTGGAATCGTCACCGCTTGCTAGTCGTTAGTCAGATTTTGGGGATGCTTCAGTCTTTAGCTGTGACTTGGCTAGCTCTGAGCGGTACGATCAATATCTGGCAAATCACACTTCTTTCTTTGTTCCAAGGAATAATTAACGCCTTCGACAATCCGGCAAGACAAGCATTTTTACCGGAAACGGTCGAAAAGAACAGTCTCAGCAATGTGCTTGCTTTGTATTCTTCCCTCGTCAGCGTTTCTGTTATGCTTGGACCTGCGTTTGCAGGCATGTAGTAGAGTGCTGGGCTTGGAAAGAGTTCTAGCATTTGGGATAGCCCTCATGGGGATCAACCTTATGATCTTCGCACTGTCTCACTTGTTATGGCTTTCGCTCGTCTCACTGGCGATCGCCGGTTTTGGCTTTATTATGCAGATCACTTCTGGTCGCACAGTAGTGCAATTGTTGGTGACTGATGAAAATCGCGGGCAGATTACCAGTCTTTATGTAATGACCACTACAGGTGCAGTACCGATAGGTAACTTGGTTGCTGGCGCACTAGCAAGCAATATTGGTGCTGTCAATACTGTTATTTTTGGCGCAAGCATATGCATTGTTGGTTCACTCATCTTTATGCAGCAGTTATCAGCCTTCCATGACCTAGTGCGTTTGAATCTGGACGCGCGCGGGTTTAAGCTTAAATAAGCTTGGGTCAATTACTGGAGTTTGGACTAAAAGCTCAGGCTTAGAAAAAAGTACTTAGAGAACTAGAGATAAAAAACAGACAATACTACTGAATCGAAGAGTAAAGGGTGATAAAGAAAAGCAATCAGTAGTGACACTGACTGCTGTAGAGTCAATGAATGTAATGTATAAATCATTGACGTGATGATCCTGACACAATTAGAAGAATTCCGGCAAGCAATTTACGATTGCTTGGGTAAAGCGAAAGATGCCGTATTTGAGTTGATGGACGCAGTATTGACTAGCCCAAGCATTCCATCATTTGTGAGCTTGTCCCAAAGTCCAGTATTTCGACGGCAATGGCCGAGTATATATGCAGCACTGCATGATAGTCGTCCACACAGAAGAAAACTGATGAATTTACTGGTAGGGAAGGTAAAAACAGCTATCTCAACCATTTTTAGCAGGAGATCATAGCTTTTGGCCAAGACCAGAGGCCAAGACACTTAAGGAAAGAACTTTTCATGGGGAGAAAGGATCTCGTGCAGGTATTGGACAAAGTTACAGTACGTTGGCCTGGATACCAGAGGCAGATGGGAGTTGGGCATTGCCATTGAGGCATGAACGGATCACCAGCTTTGAAACGCCAACGAGTAGGGCAGCTTTTCAACTAAAACTTGTGAGTCGACAGCTAGAAACTAGACCACTTGCTGCTTATGATAGAGGTTACGGCAACGCCAAGTTTGTGACAGCAACAGCAGATATCGAAGCAGATCTGTTACTACGCTTAGCGTAAGCATCGATGTCTATGGGGTAAACCTGGTACCTATCAGGGTAGAGGTGCACCACGTAAGCATGGTCACAAGTTTAAGCTGAATGACCCTGAAACTTGGCCAGAAGTGGCACAAGCATTTCCCCTAATTTTGGCTGCTATTGGTACTCCTGCCGAATCCCCCAAAACCCGTGGTAAATCGCCAGGTCGCACAAGAGGGCATCGACCACCCCCTCGTCCAACTTATCCCACTGTCAAAAAACACTCATCTAAAAAAGCTAAAACCGAAGAATCACTTAACAAAGCTGACTCAACTGCTGCTTAGTTTTCGCTGATTTTCTCATGATTCAACTTGACTCAGTTTCTCTAAGAAGTTGGGTAACTTTGTCTTGCTGTTCTCTTAATTGCTGGTTGAATCCAAATTAGTCCAAACTCCAGCATCAACAATGCGGGCATCTTCATCGCCAAGCCGTTCACCCAGTACACCGAGGCTGACTATGAGGTGGTCCTGGGCGTTAATGTCGCTGGCTTCTTTCAGATGACGCAACTCGCGATCGCCGAGATGGAGAAGCAGGGCAGGGGCCATATCGTGCAGATCTCAACGAGCCTAGTTGACAACGCGATCGCTGGCGTACCGTCTGTGCTAGCGTCGCTGACGAAGGGCGGACTGAATGCCGCAACCCGATCACTGGCGATGGAGTATGCGAAGCGCGGTATCAGAGTGAATGCTGTTGCACTAGGTAGCATCAAGACGCCAATGCATTCCGCCGAGACCCATGCACAGCTTGATACTTTGCACCCAATTGGTCACATGGGCGAGATTGCCGATGTCATCGATGCGCTCCTATACCTCGAATCAGCCAACTTCGTGACCGGCGAAATCCTTCACGTCGATGGTGGTCAGAGTGCGGGTCACTAACACCGCTTTGCGCCCGGAAGAATGGCTCTGACGCTGCCAAATAAGATTGCTTCATCGTACACCCTTCTGACAAAAGAAGACATATCATGGCTCAACTCGAAAAAGGAATGATTTACGAATTACGCATTTATCACTCCATGCCTGGCCAACTACCAGCGTGTGCTTTTACCCCCCGAATGACCAAATTTTGAATCATACCCTGACCAAAAGTTAACGCTATTTCAAGGGTTCTAGCCAAAACGGATGAGTAAGTTTTGCATCAAATCGTGACCGCGTGTTCTAAA
>JAESFG010000394.1_pt1 | contig 49829 bp, 42 predicted proteins | sample 9269371 | NCBI WGS metagenome assembly JAESFG01 (sample SAMN14506227, study PRJNA617093) | algae metagenome | isolation source: Aetokthonos hydrillicola CCALA 1050 (B3-Florida) and co-occurring... | place: USA: South Carolina | collected 2013-01-01 | reverse complement strand
CTGCTTAGTTTCGGCTAATTTCTTGATCCTGCCGCTTGACTCAGCTTCAAATTTGAAGTTGAGTCCCTCTGTCCTGCCCTTGCTTGTTAACTGCTGGTCGAAACCGGATTAGTCCAAACTCCAGTTATTTACAAGCCCCCTCACTTCGTGACGCGTACCTTGCTTCCCCGCAGGGGTACGCCAACGCGCGACGCGCAGCCATGCCCGCTTTCTCTTTACGGGGCGGGGGTAGATTGTAGGGCAATCTTGTGCGCCCCGAAGTAGTATCGAGCCGAGTGGAATTGTGGGCGAAAAAATCTTAAGATACAGTCCAGTTGAAACCCGACCTATGAGTGGGTGGCTTTATGTTTTCCCTACACCCTGTTCCTGCCGCAGTGTACTAGTATACTGTAGCGTGGTTATTGCTTGCTCTGTTAGCAGAGGGTCTTTGAGTGGGTCGTAGCCTAGTTGTTGAGTAATCCGTTCCCTAGCTAAAGCTCGGTACTCCCAGAAATGTTCTCCAGCAGCACATAAACCTAAATACATATTGATAACTTGAGGCTTTCTCCGCAGAATCGTCCATAGTTGTCTCCAGAACTGTAAGCGAATTTCACTCCGGCGTAAGCCTTGGTGCCAGATTAACTGAGCAACAAGCCGCAACCCCTTGCCAGGAGAAAACCGCATGGTTTGCTTTCGCTCTTCAGACGAGCCAATACTGAGACATTGCTCAAAACAGCGTTTGAGATAGTTTGTGGGTTCATACAACTTCCACAAGCCTTCTACATACTCTTTAGCGATTTCATTGATCGAACGGGTAGGGATGAAATTCATTAAGGTATTCTGGTCTCCCACCTCAACTCCGCCAATACCCTCTACTAAACGCTGCTCTTTTTGAAGACGGCTCCAAAGAGCAGTATTGGGTAAAGCTTGAAGAATGCCCAACATCGGTTGAGGAATATTGGTTTGTTCAACAAAAGCTTGAATCCTTTCTCCTGCGCCAGGACGTTCTCCATCAAAACCGAGGATAAACCCTGCATAGATAAGCATACCTGCGTCGTTGATCTTACGACAGGCTTCGATTAACGGATTGCGAGTATTTTGCAGTTTTTGTGTTACTTGCAGGCTGTCTTGGTCAGGAGTTTCTATCCCAAGAAAAACTGCATAGAAGCCTGCTTCATTCATTAATTGCAACATTTCATCATCTTCTGCCAAATTTACAGAGGCTTCGGTGATGAAGGTGAAGGGGTAGTTGTACTGCTTCATCCAAGGAATCAATTCTCTAAGCAAGCGTTTGACGTTACGTTGATTCCCAATAAAGTTGTCATCAACGATAAACAGTGACCCCCGCCAGCCTAAATCATAAAGAGCTTGTAACTCTGCTATGGTCTGATGAGGTTCCTTAGTGCGCGGTTTTCGACCATAGAGGGTAATGATATCGCAAAATTCGCAGCTGAAGGGACAACCACGAGAAAATTGGATAGCCATCATAAAATAGGCATCTCGTTCCAGCAGGTCAAAACGTGGTATTGGGCTAGTGGTGACGTCAGGTTTTTCACTAGAGCGAAAGATTCCTTGCTCAATGCCGCTTTTAAGGGCTTCTAGAAACTGTGGAACCGTCAACTCGCCTTCATCCAAAACTAGATAATGCGCTCCAGAGTTAAGGGCATCTTGGGGAATAGAAGTGGGGTAGGGACCCCCGACAGCCACTTTTTTGCCTAACCCCACTGCTTTTTGAATGAGGGCATGGAAATCTGGCTTCTGCACCAGCATTGCAGAAAGGATTACTAAGTCGCACCACTCCCAATCAGCTTCTGTTTCAAAATTGACGTTGCGATCATAAAATCTAATTTCCCAGTCTTTGGGTAGAAGCGCCGCCACCGTAATCATTCCCAGTGGAGGCAAGACGGCTTTGAGTCCGGCAATTTGCATGAACCGGTCATAAGACCAAAATGACTGAGGAAACAGAGGGTAAATCAATAGTGCTTTCATAAAGTTCCTTTTGCAAAACTCCCTTAAATGGCAATGCGCTTGTAAGCCGCTTTGTATTTAATATCTTCGCCAAGGCACAGGAGTCAGGTTGGGTGTCTCAGCTCACAAGACTGGGACATGGCTCTTGCTTTTACTTATTGGATATCCTCAACCCCATCGATGATGGACAACTTCTAAATACTAAAATATACCGACGATATTAATAATAAAAAAACTTATTTTTTTCTACCTAAAGTAGTAAAGTACAAATTCAGGTAGTGAGCTACCCGACCGCACAAGCGGATGGGGGTTCTGTACTTATAGGGGCGCGCCTTAGTTTGGACTTACCTCCCCTCCCACAGCAATGATGGGGTTCCCTCCGCCAACCAACTGACTAGCAGTTAGTTTCATTATCCGAAACGGACTTCTGTGATCAATACAACTAATCTGTGCAAAAAGTGTACAATCCTGGACTGGCACTCTATTTGTAAAGAATTATTTGATATTTCTTATTTGCAACTTCGTAAAAGTTAAAAATTGTGAACTATAATTGATAGATATATAATAAGCGACAACGCTAATCATTGCGAGGCAGACAATATCAATGATGGATGCTAAAAAGGCTTTGAAGCAGTACGTAGCGGGGTAAAGAAATCCGGCAAAGTAGTAGTACATCTTGATGTAGTTGTGGCTCCTGCATATACCTTACTGCTTCTATGAAGCATGTGTCTTCTCGCCAACGTAGGAGCAGTCATTGTAAACAACTGCCTTGCAAACACATAAGCTGCGCTTAAAACCCCCTATCTTCGCACGGGTTCTTCTAACGGATATATTTTGACTTGAAAGTCCTTTTCGTAAATGATTTAGGACTGTTATAAAACGTTATTTGATATTAAATTATGCCCCGTGTAACCTCAGACTTAGTTCGTTCCTACCTTCAAGAAATAGGTCGTTACCCTCTGCTGACTCCAAGCGAAGAGATTTCTTATGCAAGAGAAGTGCATCAAATGGTACAAATTCAGCAGCAGCAACAAGCAATTGCTATTGAATTAAACCGAAAACCAACTGAGGAAGAATGTAACGATGTACTGGGGAAAACATCTTCTGAAATACAATCAATCCTTCATCAGGGTCAAGTGGCTAAAAACCAGATGCTGAATGCTAACCTCAGATTGGTGGTTTCGGTCGCTAAAAAATATCAGAACCGAAATTTGGAATTCTTGGATTTGATTCAGGAAGGGACTTTAGGATTGCACAGAGGCATAGAGAAATTTGACCCTAATAGAGGTTGCAGGTTGTCAACCTACGTTTATTGGTGGATCACACAATCAATTACACGGGCCATATCAGAAAAATCGCGCACTATTCGCCTGCCTATCCATATTAATGAACAACTTAACCAAATCAAGAAAATACAGCGAGAAATGTCTCAATCATTGGGTCGCAAGCCAACTGTAGCAGAAATTGCGGAATCATTATTAGTTACCCCAGAACAAGTCAGAGAATATCTCCAATGCTCCCAACGCCCTACTTCTCTAGATATGCCAGTGGGAGACGATAAAGCTAGTGTGCTTGGGGATTTGTTACCAGCAAATCAAGTTCTAATACTTGACCAGTTAAATCAGGAACTCGTGCGTCAGAATTTGCGTGAGCTCATGGAATCTTCTTTAACATCCATCCAGCGTCAGGTCATCACTTTGCGCTTTGGGCTTGAGGATGATCAACAAGTGACTTTGATGGAGATTGCAAGACGCCTGAAACTGAGTCGGGAAAGAATTCGACAAATTCAATGTCAGGCGATAAAGATTCTGCGCCGTCAGGGAAGTCATTTGAATAATTAGTTTACTCAACCGGCACACCTGAGCATCTATACAAAGTACAGTTATTAGGCGGATGGCGGTAAAACAATTCTGCGTGCCAAACCCACTTGTCTTAGGCTGACAATCACCCACCAGGTCATATCAATTTCCCACCATTTCCAACCCGCTTTTGCCACATTAGGATAAGCGTGGTGGTTATTGTGCCAGCCTTCTCCATAGGTAAGGAGCGCTGCCCACCAGAGGTTCCGAGAATTGTCATCTGAATCGTGGCTGCGATAGCCCGTGATGTGACTGGCAGAGTTGATCAACCAGGTACTATGCCAAAGCAGAACTGCTCGGAGGAATAGCCCATAGATCACAAATGCCCAACCCCCAAGCAGGTATAGTCCAACGCCGAGTGGAATTTGCAATAGTAAGTAATAGCGATCCAGCCAACGGTAGAATTCTTGTTTCGCTAGATCGGGTGCAAATTTTCGATTCGATTCGTACTCAAAGAACTCTGGACGTTCGTAAAGCAGCCAACCCATATGGCTCCACCAAAAACCTCGTTTTGCCGAGTAGGGGTCTAAGTCAATGTCTTCAGTGTAGGTGTGGTGCCGACGATGTCCTGCAACCCAAAAGATTGGACCCCCTTGTAGTGCTAGAGTACCCAGGATTGCGATCGCATATTCCAATCCCTTTGGAACGTGCAAACTGCGATGTGTCAATAGCCGATGATACCCCAGACAGATGCCGATACTGCCAAGTGACCAGTGCAAGAAGATGGTAACTCCCAGTGCCGACCAGGAGAAAAACCAGGGGGCTAATAACGCTAATGCATGAACGGTTGCAAAAAAGGCTCCGCTCACCCAATTAAACTTGAACGACTGAGCGCTCTTGGGATTAGCGTCAACTATATTGAAAGTCATGAAAGCTCCGTTGAATACCCTTTCACTATAGATGAGTATCTCGTTGCTATCACTCATCTATAGGTATGAGTAATTTTATGACCTGGGTTGAAAGACGACGCATTTATCTACCGTACTAAAACAGTAAAAGTTTCACCCCGCAAAAGCTTACGATTCATACATAGATCAAAATAGTTTATATGACTTTATATAACAGTTTTTACAATTATCCGAAGATAATTACTAGCTATGTCATACTAAAAAGGTGAGACTTAATTCGGTGACAGTGTTTGTTTTTAGTATTGACAGGCTTTTTCCTTTTGGTATTTACAGACTTTTCTCCGAAACCTAAATTTCTAGGCCTTTACAATTTCGGAGACAATTTATGTCAGTTTATGTAGGCAATCTTTCTTATGAAGTTACAGAAGAAGCCCTAAACGCGATTTTTGCAGAGTATGGTTCTGTAAAACGTGTTCAGCTGCCTAATGACCGTGAAACAGGGCGCGTACGTGGATTCGGCTTTGTAGAAATGGGCACAGAAGCAGAAGAAGCCGCAGCTATTGAAGGACTTGATGGTGCTGAGTGGATGGGACGTGACCTTAAAGTTAATAAGGCTAAACCTAAAGAAGATAGAGGTTCATTTGGTGGTGGTGGTGGTCGGGGAGGCTACGGCGGACGTAACCGCTACTAAGCTTTATAGACACAGCTTTTGAAGCTAAACATTAGCTAAGCACATTAGTTGCATTTAGTCCCAGCTCAGGCAGAAATGCTTGAGCTTTTTAATATAAAATTTGGACTAAGCAGCCAAAATTTAAGCTCTCTGAGCTAAAACCTAATCTCTGGAGTTTTCTATGTCAGACTCAGACACTTGCCTAGAACCTGCTGTTTTAATCACCATTATTGGTGAAACGGTGCTGAAAGACTCTATCCTTAAGCTGCTAAAAAGCTATGATGTAAGCGGCTACACCATTAGTCAAGTCCAGGGTGAAGGCGGTCACGGAAGACGCTTGGCAGATTTAGCAGGCTACAACACTAATATTGAAATTAAGACAATAGTTTCATTAGAAGTATCTGATGCAATCATTTCTGCGCTAAAAGAGCAGCAGGGTAAGCGAGCCTTAATCGCTTTTCGACATAATATAGAAGCTTTATATTAGAATTTTCCGCGAACTAATCTTTTTTGCCCAAAGTCTAATTCTTAACATAGCTGTGCGATATTCCATCCGCAACAATTCATCTAAGTTCCGGGGTGCGGTGTCTTTGGAAAAACTTTCTACAAAACTGGTTGTGACTTTTCTACCACTTTGTTTTTCTGCTGCTTTTTTCAAACCGCCTGTATTGGCGTAGTATTCTTGAATATCAGTCAACCCGTATTCTACTGAATCGATTTCTTGAACAATGCGATCGCTTGTCTGCAAAAGCCAATTCAACACTTGTGGTCTAGCTTGACTAATTGCTGTGCTAACTGTACTTCTGTCCAGTTACGCTCTTCTAAGGTGATTTACAGGAATAAAGATACCGCCGCCGTTGGTTTCGACTTCGCTCAACCAACTGAGAGATCGTGAGTTGAGCGAAGTCGAAACTCGCACTCCCCAGGTATTTTCTTTCTCGGAAATCACCTAATAGATCAGCGATGGTATCACCAGGAGAAGATACCCAATCTGGAGTAAAGGAACGAGTTGTCTCAATCATGGTAAGCTCCGAACAGAACAATACAAACGGCAGTGACTTTTGACCAAATATGACATTTGTGGATATCCAGATGACTTCTTGTACACAATAGTAAGCAGATGCTCCATACTATATACTGTAGTAGTTAGCAAGTTTCTACCGTCACCTGCACAACACCTTGCTATGGAACTACCTGTAAAGGAAATATATGCAAGAAACGATTTTATTTCCCGTACCTCAAGGATTTCGGACATTTGTTACCAATCTTGGAATTAGAGATACCACAGACGATTTTTCCTGTGTTGTTTCAGAGGTTAAGTGCACTGCGGCAGGTGTGTTCACTCAAAGTCGCTTTGTAGGTCCTAGCGTTACGATTAGCCGCAGGCACATCGAAAACGGTCAAGCGCAGGCGATCGCCACCATCTCTAAAAATGCCAATGTTGCCAATGGTGCGGTAGGATTAGCCGATGCGGAAGAAGTGATTGCTCTGATTTCTGCCGAAACGGGGATCGCAATAGATAACATTTTGCTCGCTTCTACAGGTCTTATTGGTCATCGCTATCCAATGGAGAACATCCGTAAGGGATTGTCAAATATTAAACAGCAGTTTCTACCAGCTGACTTTTCTGCGATAGCACGTGCCATCATGACAACTGATACAGTGTCTAAACTGTTTGTACGGCAAGTTGGCAAGGCAACCTTAGTCGGAGTGGCTAAAGGCGTGGGAATGATAGAGCCAAACATGGCAACTCTTTTAACCTACTTTTTTACAGATGCAGCAATTCCAAGCGATCGCCTGCGTCCCATGTTCCGCACTGTGATCGATAAAACTTTTAACTGCCTTAGCATAGACACCGATACTTCCACCAGCGATACAGCGATCATTTTGGCAAATAGTTTGGCAGGTGAGGTCAATGAAGAGGAATTTACTCACGCCTTGGAAGACATAGCACGCAACCTGGTGTACATGATTGCGCGGGATGGTGAAGGATCAACCAAGGTAATTGAGGTTACGGTCGATCAGGCAGCTACTTATGCCCAAGCTAAGCGAGTTGCTAAAGCTATTGTCAATTCGCCTTTAGTAAAGACAGCAATTCATGGAGCAGACCCGAACTGGGGGCGAGTGGCAATGGCAATCGGCAAGTGTTCTGACGACACTGATATTGATCAACAACGCGTAGTAATTCGGTTTGGTAATCTACAAGTCTATCCTAGTGAGCCCAAGCCCGATATTCTTGATCGACTTAAAGCGATCATGGCAGATGAAAAGGTAGGCGTTCATGTGAGCCTGAATACAGGTAAGGCGAGTGCAACTGTATGGGGATGTGCTCTTTCAGAAGGTTACGTAAAGCTTAACAGTCAGTACTCAACCTAACCTAGCAAAGCAGTAAACCAATTTAACCACCCATCCCAGGATTGTACAATTTCTGCAAATTCTGCATAACCAGCTGCTCTAGGATGGGCACCATCATTAGCTTTTGCTTCCGTTAGCCAGATTGGAGAGTTCACCAATTTGGAAAATATATTGAGATATGGAACATTAAGTTCATTGCAAACCAACGCAAATTCCTCTGATAGATTAGCTAGTATTTGATTTCTTTTTTCTTGATTGACATCGCCACAGGGCGGGGGACCCACCATCAAGATGGGGTAGTGCTGCTTTGCTTCGCTCAAAATGTTGCGAGTATTCTCCAGCGACTCGGCTAACTCTATCCCCTGTTGAATACCATTGCTTCCGGTGTCATTCACTCCAAAGGAAAAAATAACTCTACAGTCGTATTCTTTGGGTAGACGATAAAAGACTTCTGATTGCCAACGCTGCTTTAAATAACGACTAGTTTCTCCTCGAACACCTAAATTGTAGTAAGTAATCTCGTATCCTTTTCGATTCGTATGGGCACATACTCTGCCAGTCCAACCCAGGCACTCTGGATCTCCCGTGCCATTGATAAAAGATTCACCAACGAAACAGATTCTAATTTCTTTGAGAGATTCTGACATGACAAAATCATTTTGACGAGAGTAAAGGTTTGCTTTTTCTCACTTTATAGCGCTAACCTAGTTAACACCTTCAATTTCTTCATCTGTCAACTCATATAGATCTCGCAACTTATCTAACTTCTCCTCACTAGCTTGCCAAAAACCTCGCCCGTGCGCTTCTAACATTCTGCTGACAACATTGCGAAAAGCTTCAGGATTGCTTTTACGCAACTTTTCTGCCATTTCTGGATCTAGGGCGTAAGTATCCGCAGCTTGATCATAAACCCAATCATCAGTAAAATCTGCTGTACCACCCCAACCAATTAACGCTGTCATGCGTTGGGAAATTTCAAATGCACCGCCAGAACCTTGATTCGCCATTGCTTGCGCCCATTTTGGGTTGAGTAACTTCGTGCGATACTCCATCCGCAGCAGATCATCTAAATTACGGGGTGTGGTATCTTTGGAGAAACTTTCTACAAAACTGGTGGTTACTTTTTTACCACTCTGTTTTTCTGCGGCTTTTTTCAAACCGCCTGTATTCGCGTAGTATTCTTGAATATCGGTTAAGCCATATTCAACTGAATCGATTTCTTGAACAATGCGATCGCTTGTTTGCAAAAGCCAATTCAACACTTGTGGTCTAGCTTGACCTTCTTGGCAAAACTGATGCGCAACACTTGCGAAAAATCCGCTGAAAATGCCACATTTTTAAAGAACTCAGCTAAAAACTCCCCCCCTTTAAGAAACGGTTGTCTTCTTTCGCTGCTAAAGCAGCTCGATATTGGGCTTCACGATTAAGCCAAAATGCTGCTGTACTCCCTAAAACTTGTTCTAGCTTCAGGGCTGTTTCTTCATTGATAAGTGCTTTGCCACTAATTAACTGATTAACATATGTCGTGGTGTAACCTAATTGCTGTGCTAACTGTACTTCTGTCCAGTTACGCTCTTCTAATAGATCAGCGATGGTATCACCAGGAGAAGATACCCAATCTGGAGTAAAGGAACGAGTTGTCTCAATCATGGTAATCTCCGATGAAAACAATACGCACCAAGACTGAGTTGGCAGGAATATTAATATATCATTTATGATAGCGCTGAAGCTTCAATATTCTAAGACAAAAATTTATGTCTAAAATCACCATTAACCTACCCGAAGAAGTTTTATCAGCCCGTCGCCTTCCTCCAGAGGACTTTGTGCAGGATATGCGTTTGGCTGCGGCTATTTATTGGTATCAAAAGCGTGAAATTTCAATGGAAAAAGCTGCTCAAGTTGCTGGTTTGAATCGCAGAGATTTTCTTGCAGCCCTAGCCCGTGAGCAAGTTGATGTCTTTAGTGTTGACTTTGATGACTTACAACGTGAGTTGAACCGTGGCTGAACTTCCTGCTATTAATACATCGCCACTTATTTTCTTTACTAAAGCAAACTTGCTGCACTTGCTACAAATAATTAGTCCAACAATTATCGTTCCTCTAGCTGTAGCAACAGAAATTCAAGCATATGGGGAAAGGGACGTAACTGCTGTTGCCCTTGCTGCAACTGACTGGTTAATTGTAACTGAAACACCCTTTGTCCCTAGTGTAATCCAAAGTTGGGATTTGGGTGTAGGAGAATCAGCAGTATTGACATGGGGTTATGTAAATTCCGGTACTGAGGTTATTTTGGATGATTTAGCCGCCCGTCGTTGCGCCGCTGCTTTAGGGATTCCTGTACGAGGAACGTTGGGTTTGGTTCTCACCGCCAAGCAAAGAGGTGAAATCTCTGCTGCACGTCCGGTTTTAGAACGATTGCGCTTAGTTGGGATGTATTTATCTGAACGGGTGATGAATCAGGACTAGCATTGGTAGGAGAATAAACCCTAAATAAATTTCAGTAGATATTAGCGAACAGCTTCTTACCCCCCCTGTAGGTCTTCCAATTTCGCCAGCACAATCTCCTTATTGTTGAGAGTATAGGTGTGATTAGGGGCAAGTAGGAGGACACGGTCGTAGCTAGCGATCGCTTCCCTATAAGAATTTTGTAGTCCTTTGTACGGTTCGAGGGATAGCTGTCTATATCGAACGGTATGCTGAATATTTTTATGTCCCACATTCCGCACTTCAGTTTGTCACATAAATATTAGTGTAAAAAATAACATTGTATTTGTAAATAAAAACACGTAATTTTTTAGTAAAAAATATAAACAGTATTAAAAAATGCCAACAATTTGAAATTGGTAAGGTCTTGACAATAAAATCAGGAGAAAAGATGAGAGAATGGTAACCGTTCACAGGGTTTGAATGGGGATAAGAATAAGGGATTCCAATAATTGGAGGAATGGCGACCATTAATCAACGAGACCTAAGCGTTGTTCAAGTCAGGTGAATCAACGGATGTGAGCCGGTAAAATTAAACAGCGTTTATGACTTGGTCTTGATTGGTAATTCCCAAAGTCCTTCCAGACCCAGTTTTTGCGATTTATGTAAAACAACTCTTACTGTTTGTGGAGTCCAGTTAAAGTGAGCGGCTATCTTCAAGGGCGTACCAGCCATGTGCGTTTAATCTGATTACCTCTGCTCGGTCTTTAACTTTCTGTGGTACATCCGGAGTTCTCAGGTTTAACAGGGTTTGGTCTTGCTCACGCGTGAGGAATACCCTTAAGCGAGCGCCCATAACATTCGTTACCTCGGTAAGTACATTTTCCGTATTTACTTATCTTAACATAGTTTTGTTTTTTCCCGCCTACCTACTTAACTATGGGGTAATTAATGAAGTGTGTTTGACGTAGGACTAGTAATGGTTGATTTTGGGGGCAAATTCATAAGTTTCCTTTACGACTCATTAAAAACGATCAACTTTTTTGAATTCTTGAAAAACTGTATCACAGGCTACTATTTTTTGATGATCGCCAAATTTTTCGCTCTACTGAATGTAAATTAGAACCCACTTTACTTGCCAATAGCAGTAAATCCAGCCCAATGATAAGGAGACTGAAATAGTTTTTCATCAATATTTTTGCGTCGAGGGTTCTTTGCTAGAATCTCACGCATCTGACGCATCGAACGCTCAGCTTCAGGATGATTGCTACTATCTAATTGCAAGTGATTTGCCCACTCTTCTAAATCTTTCCAAGTAATATTCCGTAGCCAATGTTGGGCTTGGTTAAGTGCCACTGCAACCGAAACATCTTCACCCCCATCAAAAGCAGCTTTGAGATTTTGCAAGAATTTAATCATCAAATATGCTGTAGACATATCGTCTACTGTCCACAGACTACTTACCACACTGGAACTACCTGCATAGAGAAAACCACTGGGTAAGCCGATATATTCATCGCTGTTATTATTAAAGTCTATCAAGCCTGTTTCACAAGCAGAAAGAACTACAAGACGGCATTTTTTGAAGTCAAAGCCTCGCTCAAAAAGATTACCCAATGTGAGGCATTTGCTTAAATCTATGATGCCTTTAGAAGTTTCAAAATATTGTTTGGGGTCAGCATTCATAGGAATAGAAGAAACTTTAGCATCTGCTAGTAGCAGAAAAGAATCTAGAGGTGAGTCCGTCTTGAAGTGACCGTGACAGGAGAAATGAAGGTAATCCACCTCTTGTAGGTGTGGCACAGCTTGATCTATGGCTGCTTTGGTGGCGTGGCTGTTGGATAATACTTGGTGGGAGGGAAAGAGAGACAAAATGCTATTTACTTCCTGGTCGGTGAATTGAAGGTCTCCTGTAGGGTTTTGAATGGCAAACAGGGATTGAAAATCAGGACGTTGACGCTGTTGCACTTGTTGCAGGAGTTGACAACTAGGTGCATAAGCTACACCCAAAGGGAATTTGTCAACTAGGTATGATTCCCCTACAGGTAAAGCATGAAGAGGTAACAGATGCAAGAAGCGATGGGGAATGAGGATTAATCTGTCGCAGTGGGCCGGTATTTGCTCTAAGATTGACTCTATGTGCAGGATTTTTGATAACTGCTTCAGCCGTTTTTCTAGCTGATTCTGCCATTGGTTTTTTCTTGTATAGTAGTCTTGCAGATATTCATTTTCCCAATTACTCAGGCATTCTAAGTCTTCTGGTTGAGATTCCCAGACTGTTAATTCTTGTCCGTTAGGTTTGACAACAAAAGCGAGAATTTTCTGGTTTGTAATATACCATTCTATAATCGCTGTGTGTTGAGCCAAAGTTGGCTGGAATTTGTCAAATCTGAAGCCAGAACCAACTGGTAAGTAGCGGTCTTGCAATTCTTGGCGTTGTTGTCGTAGTTGTTGGAGATTTTGGGCTAATAATTTTGGATTTTCCGCTGTGTTATTCTGGATTTCATACTGACCACTGGCTATTTTGTCTCGGAGTTGTTCTAGTTGGTCGGCAACTTCTGAAGGGAAGATGGTTTTGAGGTCACGGTCGAGGATAAGTTCAACTAAATTGCGAGTTTTGCTGCGTTCAATATATTCAATAGCTCTTACATAGTATAGTGGCTCATTTTTAGCTAAATCCAGACAAACTTCCACTATGCTTTGGTATAGCTGGTTCCATTCTTCAGCAAGCTTTTTCTTATCATCATCTATTGCCGAGCCATATAGTATCTCTTGACGAAATGATTCTATGATATCAATAGCAGCAGCAAAGGCAGTATAGGCTTCGCTGAATTGTTGGTTTTCTTTATATGCCTTACCTAGATTGTCTTGAACCTCTGCGTATTTTTGAGGAAAAGCTTCACGGGTAAATACTTCCTTTGAAGCAGATAAGTAACAGTCGATTGCTGCTTTCAAATCTTCTGTTCTCTCCTTATTAATTCGGTATTGGGATAAGTAGACAGCGCCAATATTTACTTGTGTCATTGCCCAGTATTCAGGAAAATTTTCACGAGTGTGTACAGTTAAAGCAGATAAGTAATAGTCGATTGTTTTTTGAAAATTTCCTATATTCCTCAAGGTAGTAAGCCTACGGGAGAAGATTCCTAAATTGTTTTGCACCATTGCCCACTTTTCGGGAAAAGCGTCAAAAGTATAAACTTTTAGAGCTTCTTGGGAATAAGAGATCGCCTGTTCTAAATTCTCAGCCAGATCCCCTGTGATTCTTTGACCGTAAGCTTTACCAAGGTTTATTTGCACCATTGCCCACTCTTTGGGAAAAGCATCAAAAGTATAAATTTTTAGAGCTTCTTGGTAGCAAGTGATTGCCTGTTCTAAATTCTCAACTCGCTCTCCTCTGATTCTTTCAATGTAAGTCAAACCCAGATGGTTTTTAGTTGTTGCCCACTCTTTGGGAAAAGCATCAAAAGTATAAATTTTCAGAGCGTCATAGCAGCAAGTGATTGCCTGTTCTAAATTCTCAGCCCGCTCTCCTCTGATTCTTTCACGGTAAGCATTACTAAGACTATATTTCGTCATTGCCCACTTTTCGGGAAAAGCATCAAAAGTATAAATTTTCAGAGCGTCATAGCAGCAGGTGATTGCCTGTTCTAAATTCTCAGCCCGCTCTCCTCTGATTCTTTCACGGTAAGCGTGACTAAAATTATTTTTCGTGTTTGCCCATTGTTCAGGAAAAGTGTCAAAAGTATAAACTTTTAGCGCATCATGGTAGCAAATGATTTCTTGCTCTAAATTCTCAGACCGATCTCCTGTGATTCTTACACCGTAAGCATCACCAAGATAATATTTCGTTATTGCCCATTGTTCGGGAAAGCTTTCACGAGTGTATACCTTTAAAGCAGATAAGTAACAACAGATTGCTTGTTCTAAATTTCCTACTTTATGATAAGCCACACCAAGATAATTTTGCGTCGTTGCCCATTGTTCGGGAAAATCTTCAAAAGTATAAGTTTTTAGAGCTTCTTGATAGCAAGATATCACCTGTTCTTTGTCTGTATTCCTTGCCAGTAATTGATAAATTTGCTGAAGATTGTCTTTCCTGTTTGGGTTTGCTAGTATATACTTCATGCGCAAGTTTAAATGATCTTGAAACATTAATGTATCTCTCCAATCAATGAACGTAAAATTGATTGAGACAAAAGCCAGACTGTAGAACGCCTAACTTTTGGCTTTTTGCGGTTTATTTCTGTTGTGCGATCGCTGCAATTAAAGCCTTTAACCCAACATCAGTTGGTTCGTCCAGAAAGTAACTCATGTGGTCACAAGGGACTTCCTGAATGTAGGGAGGATGCGAGCGCGCTGTGGGAATACTGGTGATACTATCCACTTTGACCGCTATATCATTGGGTGTGCCAAAAAAGGGCAATTCTACAACTTTCTTAAATAAACGTTGTTGTAGCCGTTCTATGATGGATTTTTCTGGTGCTTGCTCCTCCAGTGCTGCGGGAATAATAGAGGTATTACCAGCAATAATTGAGTAGGGAATCCCAGGGTCGCCACTCTCGGCTAGCGATTTGATAAAATCAGAACTTGGGTTCATTTGGGCTAAGGCTACCCGAATATTTTGTTCTAATGCACCCATCAACATAGCTACCACATTTGCAGGCCAAGCGACTACAGAAAGACGATTGAGTGCAATACCTAGAGTCAATTTTACCCAATCTTCCACCACAGCCCAAGGAGAACCTGCATTTGGCGTACCCAACATAATTAGATGTTGGACAACTTGATTACCTCCTTCTCGCTCAATAAACCAGCGAGATACCAAACCACCCATTGAATGAGCGATAATGTGTAGTTGTTTACTGTGATTTTCTAATAAACCCACATCTTTTAGTCGTTGTTTTAAATGTTGGGCATTCTGTTCAATATTAGTATTCAGATTTTCGTAATCAAAGGTGAGAACTAGATCATAAAGTTCGCTGATGGAAGACTTTTGCCCATCTGGTTGCAATACGGGTTGTTTGATTGTAGACACTAAACTTTCAGTATCGCCGATAATTCCGTGGATGTAGAGGGCAATTCGTTTTGCTTGCCTTACCTGCTGCTTGACATAATTCTCATCTCGGTTATAACTTACTTTCTTATCCTCTCCCACTTCAGCCACTGCTAAAATCGGGTAGTTGAATTCTCGTCCCAAACCCTGGTTAATGACTTTTTGAAAGAAGATGCGAATGGAACCTTCCAAACTACGTTCTCCCTTGCTCACAGGGGCTGGTAATCTTTCCAAATCAATTTCTATTTTGCCATTTGTAGTTGGTTTTCCAGAACCTAAGGGTAAGAAAAATTCACCATCATAACCCACAGGCAGCAGGTATTCATTGTTTGCTAATTGTCCATCAACTAATAATTTTAAAGGTGCATCTGCGGTGACAACTTCATAGTTTGTAACGTCGCTTAGTTCCAATACACTTAATCCTGGGTCTGTACCGCGACTGGTAGTAAATTGGAAAGGTTGAGTCACTCTTGGATCTTCCCGCAGGATAGGGGGGACAATTTTATTTCCCAAATCTCGGCTCACTTGCGGTGTGGTGTTTAGGCGAACATTTGCAATTAAGCTGGGATGAGGTTGTAATGTAACTCCCTGTGCTAGTTGTTGTTCCTGTTCCTTAGAAATAGGGGTAGAATTTAAGGGGCGAACCGTAGTGATTGTGATTTCCTCAGCGTACCAATCGTCATATTGCGCTGTACTTTTGGCTTCAATTTCACGATTTTGGGTTCGATTCATCAGACGCCCGAGGCTGCTTTGATTTTGAGAATCTACATCCCGTGATATGGGTGGACGAGGTGCGTCTAGTTTGCCTTGAGTTAGTAATCTTGCGTCAAACTCGTCATTACTAACAATCAATTTAATAATATCTTTGTATTCGGTAATTCCTTGTTCCCAGAAAGCGTCTGGTACTGAGAGTACCAAGTCTCTACCATCTAAAGCAAAAGCTTCTTCTCCTGGAGCAAGCCTGACGCTACCAGAATCAAAAAAAGGAGCGCTGATTGCAAAACTGTCTGAAAGGTTAACTAAAGAACAAAAAAGTGTTTTTTTCGTTGTATTGGTGAGTTTAAGCTGAAATTCTGGCTTCTGCCATTCACCATCTTTATACTTATACTGTAAACGCATCTGCTTTGATTGAGATAAGTCCTCATATTTAAAGATGAACTCCATCTTCACGTCACCTGCTTTAATCTGATTTGCCGCAGTATTTGCAAGTTTAGCAATTGTTGTCCACCGGGCAATATGTTCTAAGCGTTTAATTGCCTTGTCTGCGTTGTCTGGGGTGTAACCATCAATTTGAGCTACTAGGGGTCGGTCATCTGTCGGTTTGGTTACTAAATACTGGTTATTGCGACACAACAGGCGAAAATCTGCTTTGCCAAGTTCTTGTTCCTCGCGGATATAGGCTGAGGGTTGCTTACCATTAAGTCCGGCTGTTTTGAGCTTTTCAAGCGCCAGATTTACACCTGCTTCATCTCCCTCAAAGTACACCCCTAAAGGCGGTAGTGGTAAACTGGTGACAATTGCTTTATAAGTGTCGTCAGGAGACAGATTTTCTACCCCTTCGATCTCTATTTTGCTCTTAGTTGGCAATACATCCGTCACTTTTGCTGCACCCACAGATTTTGAGGGATCGTGCAAATCGTCGTTATTAGCATTAAATTTAAATAGTGCTAACAAAGTAGTTTCGCCATTTTTGGGTGGTTGTACTCCGTGGACAGCACCACCTTCAATCACCCAGCCAGAGGTTTTGTCATGCTTGACATTGAAGTATGGTTCAACCTCTGCGATCACACCATCGAGGAAAAATTTGTTACCATCCTCGATGTGATTTACTTCCAATTGCGGAGACTGATCTGGTATTTCAGTGCGGACTATTGCATTGGTGCGTGCAAATAAATCCCGATAAGTCAGCTTTCCATTGGCTTTGGCAAGTGTATCCATCAAAAAATAAGAGAAATAACCCCGAGACTTGCTAGTGTATTCTTTTGCTTTTTCATAGTCTCGACATGCTGCTAAAAGCACATGACGACCTTTAGGTATTTTCCAACCAGTGGGGTGTTTCTCTGGGTCACGGTCACGGATACCTAATAATTTTTCTAAATCTTCCAGCTTAAAAATAAAGCTATCCAATGGACGCGATCGCTTGTCTGTATCTAACCGACGTTCCTTAGTTTCTTTTGTGGGGTCTTTGGTGCCGGACCCAGAGTGGCAACAATCGAGAATAATGGTAACATGTGGCTCTTTTTCTTCCACTTCCGCAATTAGTTTTGCCAACTCCTTATCAGCCAAATCCCAACCGTTCTCGGTACGGCTGTCGTAGCATACTAAAGTTTCATCCAGATGATCTGGTTCTATGTACCAAAATTCCTTTGGTGCTAATTCCTGGGAACCATGACCACTGTAGTAAAACAAAACTACATCATCTTTTCCAGCTTGACGAAGATGCTTGCGGAAGCCATTAATAACTGCCTCACGGGTTGCTTGCTCATCTTTAAGTGTTTGTAAGTGCAGTTGGTATTTTTCTTTGTCAAATCGTTCGTTAAGATACTCTTCGATTGCTGTAATATCGTTTACACAACCTTGGAGGCGATCATTGGGATTGGGATAATTATCGATACCCACAAGCAAAGCGTATAAATTGCGAATCCCAACTTCTGGAGAATTACTAACCATGATGTCACTCCTTCTAATTAAATACCTCTTTGTGAGCGGATTATGAAAACACGGTATCACGGCATCCCAGTCAGCTAAAATCTCGTTCACCAGAGCCTTGAACTTGGTATTCTCACTGTTCTAGGACTTACGCATTGACAGAAATCATTAGATATGGGGTAAGGAATTAATAACGCCTCAACGGGGAATTTCTCCACATAATTGGGTGTTCCCGTCCATTGTAAGGGCGAATGCCATTCGCCCCTACAGCTTTGAAACAACCATTATCCGTTAATACATACAATGTTTGGTTTGTATAGTGCGTAAGTCCTATGTTCGTCAGTTCTACTTGTTTGAACCTGATATATTCATCAAACCGCACCTCATACTGACTTACCGCCTGAGGATTACTGACTTGTGACTGACTTTTAGGATTTGTGTAAAAATAATATGAACAATTTTTTATGTGGAAGCCAGATTTTGCAATCTCTCGGAAATAAAATTTGTACAACTTATTTTTACATGATGCCTTAGTATGACTCGTAAAATTTATCTAGTTGCAATGAAATAAACCATGTCCAGACCCGTCAAAGTTCATTACTGAACTGACTTACCCAAACAAGAGCGTTTTTTGACTTCGCCAACAGTGTTTTCGCTAATTTCCCCCCAATTTATATTTAGCACTCTGATAAATACTACCAGATAGCTTGGGGAGATTTCGGACAAGGAAGCAAAATTTTCTCTAATTACTGCATCTGGATGGAAGGGTGACCCCAAACCCTAAAAGCTTCAGTTGTGGGTTTAAAACCCACTTAAAAAAAGATGTTTTTCGAGACGCAGTGCTTAGAAAAACGGCGTCCTTTTTTCAATAAAAGCTCAGTCTCAAAGTTAAGTTTTCTCAACCCTCTATTGACTACCACCAATTTAAAAGCCCCTCTGGTAATTTCAGTAGACCGAAAAGTTTGGCGATCGCTTCCTCCCCATATTCAAGAAGTGGCTTGTGACCACATGAGCTATTTCAGTACTGATGTTGGATTACAAGCCTTGCTTGCAGCGCTGACGCAACAAAGATAAAAGTCACATCTTTTGGGCATAAGAGACATTATACACAACATCTCTTGTGCTCAGATTCCTTAGAGTGAGTCTGCATAAGTTAAAGTAGTCTCCAACTATTACTATACCGGACATGGTGGTAATAAAAATAGCAGTATAAGTCAAAGCTAAAAAAGTGTTTATGTCTACATCTTTATATGATTTTCACCATAATTTTGCTGTTATTATCGGAATTAATGACTATGTAAATGGGATTCCGCGTTTACGAACCGCTGTTCCTGATGCTGAAAGACTTGCCAAAATTCTCCAAGATAATACCAGAAAAGACGGCAAGTACAATGTGCTAAAATTACTAGACGCATCCGCGACTTTTGATAAACTGAGTGATTTACTAGAAGCCTTCAAACAGAAGACTATCCGTTTACTTGACGGTTCGATACCAGTAGGAAAAGATGATCGGCTTCTATTCTACTTTGCTGGTCATGGTATTATACCGAAAGATGGGTTAGAAGATACAAAAGATTTGGTTGCTTATCTTGCACCACAAGACGCTAATGGAGGTATTTTCTTAGAGACAGATTTTGAGAAAATTAGCAAGGTATTGCTGCCAATGAAAAAATTGCGTGATGCTCTTGCAGAACTTCCTTGCCCAAGGTAATACCATTGTTAGTGCTGGTGATGATCTCACGGTTAAATTATGGAACATCGACGGCATACCCATCGGCAAACCTTTTATTGGACATCAGAGTACTGTCTATTCTGTCACCTTTAGCCAAAATGGGAGGAGAATTCTCAGTGGCAGTGAGGACAAAACATTACGCTTATGGGACCTTGAAGGTAACCTCATTGGTGTACCTTTCCATGGACATGAAGATGTTGTCACATCAGTTGCCTTTAGTCCGGATGCTCAAAAGATTGTCAATGGTAGCAGAGATCGCTCCTTGCGCCTGTGGGACACCCAAGGCAACCCGATAAGTCTACCATTTGAAGGGCATGAGGGTTTTGTTAACTCTGTCGCCTTTAGTCCGGATGGGCAATACATTGTCAGTGGTAGTTCTGACAACACAGTGCGCTTGTGGCGGGGGAAGGGCTGGAAAGCGTGGCTGGATGTCTGCTGTACCCGACTTCTCTACCATCCTGTCTTTAGAAATCCAAAACAGGAAGTGGAAAAGCAGGCTTGCAAAGTTTGTCAAAAATACGTTTGGACACAACAACCTTAGAAATAATCACGTTGGACTGTTTAAAGGTAGCGATTGTACCATAGCACAGTTTCTTTTTGAAAGCGTATGATCGCACAACCTCTTTTAAGGAACAACTCGGTCAGCAATTGCTGATAACAACAAAAGTCGCAAAAAAGTAAGTCTTCAGATTTTTTCCGAAAACAGTGCTTCAATATCTGTAGTTAATGGTAATTCCAAACTGCTCGCTGTAAATTTACTAGCATCTATTGATGTATGCCAAAGTCCAAGTATGAATTTCAACGCAATCTAGCGGTGATTATTGGTATTAATAATTACTCAAATGGCATACCAAGACTAGAGACTGCTGTGTCCGATGCAATAGAAATTGCCCGGATTCTCAAACAAGATCACAACTATGATGTCCGGTTACTAAAAGATGCTAGTCTGGAAGAACTTGTCCAACTCCTTGCTGCCCTCCAGATGCAGACAATACCCCTTGATCAGGAAACAGTGTCGGTTAGCAAGAACCACAGAGTGCTGTTTTACTTTGCTGGACATGGTATCGTTTTAGATGCGTTGGAAAGTGCAGATGGACCAGCTGGATACCTAATACCTTATAATGCTCATGCAGGTAATGTTAGTACCTACCTGCTGATGCAGGAATTACACAACGCTTTGGTTTCACTACCCTGCCGACATCTATTGACTATCCTTGACTGCTGTTTTGCAGGGGCATTCCGGTGGTCGAGTATTAAAAGAGACATTCTACCTTCCCAAACTGTCTACAAAGAGCGCTATGAACGCTTTATCAGTGACCAAGCGTGGCAAGTAATTACTTCTGCGGCTCATGACCAAAAAGCTTTAGATTTTTTGGCTTGTCGTGGAACAGTAGGCCAGCACTCGCCTTTTGCTGCAGCGCTTTTGAGAGCGTTACGTGGCGGTGCAGATACCAATCCACCAGCAAAGAATGGTAAACCAGCTGGCGATGGAGTGATTACAGCAACAGAACTGTATAGTTATCTGCGCGACGAATTGGAAACGACTACAGAAAAATTCTATAAACGCCAAACCCCTGGGTTGTTTCAACTCAGTAAACATGATAAGGGGGAGTATATTTTTCTAGTTCCCGGTCATGAGTTAAACCTACCGCCCGCACCGCCACTCAATCAGGAGAATAATCCATATCGAGGGCTAAAACCATTTGATAAAGCCCATAGCCATCTGTTTTTTGGAAGGCAAGAGGTAGTAAAAGATTTGAGTGCGTTTGTCAAGCAACACCAACTAACGGTGGTTCTGGGGGCTTCTGGTACTGGCAAGTCAAGCTTAGTGAAAGCAGGGCTAATTCCTAATTTAGAAAATGATATGGAGAATCAGTGGCAAGTACTTGAACCGATTCGTCCTGGTGAGTTTCCAATGACAGCTTTGGCAAGGGCAAGTTTGCAAATGAGTCTTGGTGCAACGCCAGAGAACACAGCTTTGATTAATGCCACAAGTCAGGATTTACGGCATGAAATTAATAGATTTGCCCAAGATGTAGCTACTTGGAGCAAAGCCCACCCACAGATGAAACTGCTACTGGTTGTTGACCAGTTTGAGGAATTGGTTACCATGTGTCGTTCTGAACAAGAGCGACTGCAATTCTTGGAAGCATTAAAAGCAGCACTCACATCAAATCTATATATTGTCTTAACCTTACGTTCAGACTTTGAACCGCAGTTTTTCGATTCTGCTTTCCCATCTCAATGGAAGGATGCTAGATTTTTGCTAAAACCAATGACACAAGATGAGCTACGTGAGGTCATTGAAAAGCCAGCAGCAGAGAAAGTGTTATATTTTGAACCGCCTGATTTAATAGATAGACTGATTAACGAGGTAGTGCAAATGCCAGGAGTACTACCTTTACTTTCGTTCACCCTCAGCGAACTGTACTTAAAGTATTTAGAGCGGCGTGGTGATGACCGTGCTTTAACTGAGTCTGATTACTTAGAACTTGGTGGCGTTGCTGGTTCACTTACGCAAAGAGCAACTCAGGAATATAAGAAATTAGTGAAGCTTAACCCAGCTTACGAACATACCGTTCGTCAGGTGATGCTGCGAATGATTACAGTCGAAGGTGTTGAATTGGCGCGGCGACGGGTACCAAAGTCGGAACTGGTGTACGAAAGAGCAGAAGAAAATAATCGAGTCAAGACGGTTATTGAAGGTTTTTCTACTGCACGGCTTTTAGTAGAGGGAAAAGAAATTGGGGATGAAGCTTATGTAGAGCCAGCCCACGATGCTCTAGTACGGGGATGGGATAAGTTACAGCAATGGAAAAACGCTCAGCAAGAAAGTATAGTGCTGCGTCAGCGCCTAACACCTGCAGCTAATGATTGGCAAAATCAAGCGCACAATTTAGATTATTTGTGGAGTAGCGACCCTCGTCTACCTGTATTGGAAAAAGTTCTCAAATCTGCAATTGATGAAAACTGGTTGAATAAGCTAGAGACAGAATTTGTCAAGCAAAGCATTCAGAAAAGACATGATGAACTTGAAGAAACCAAGGAGCGGCTGCGTATTTCTGAGGAACGTCGGGTTGAAGCAGAAAAACAAAACGCGATCGCACTTTCTAGAGGCTCGGAAGCTTTTCTTAGTTCCAATCAACAATTAGAAGCGCTAGTTGCAGGAGTGAAGGCTGGAAGAAAGTTACAAAAATTACTAGTAGAAAATGCAATTTCCCAAGAATCGTTTTTTATAAAACAAACGGTGCTCGACCTACAGCGTGTAATTTACAGTATCAGAGAGCGCAATCGATTGGAAGGGCATAGTGGACCTGTCCAGAGTGTCAGTTATAGCCACGATGGTAGTATTATTGCTACTGCTAGTTGGGATAATACGGTCAAACTTTGGAGTAAAGAAGGTCGAGAACTTAGAACTTTCAAGGGACATAAAGATGGAGTTTTAAGCATCAGTTTTAGCCCTGATGGTAAAACCATTGCCTCCACAGGTTGGGATAATACAATTATACTTTGGAACCTTGAAGGTGAGGAACTGACAACTCTGAGTGGGCATACAAACCAAATATGGAGTGTGAGTTTTAGCCCTGATGGTAAGACAATTGCATCTGGAAGTATGGACGAAACAGTCAAACTCTGGAGCAAAGACGGTCAAGAACTAAAAACTCTTAAGGGGCATAACAGTACCGTTCGTAGCGTCATTTTTAGCCCTAACGGCCCTAACGGCACAATACTTGCTTCTGGCAGTTTTGATGGTACAATCAAATTGTGGAATTTTGACGGTACTTTAAATAAAACTCTAACGCATGGTGGAACAGTTTACGGCATCAGTTTTAGTCCTGATGGCAAGTTAATTGCTTCTGCCAGTTCAGATAAGACAATAAAAATCTGGAGTTTAAACGGAGAGAAACGTGCAACTCTTAAAGGACATGACAATGAAGTCACCAGCGTTAGTTTTAGCCCACAAGGTAGAATAGTTGTTTCTGGCAGTTCAGACAACACTTTGAAGCTGTGGAGTTTGAACGGGCAGGAAATTGCAACTCTCAAAGGGCATACAGCAGAAGTGACGAGCGTTAGTTTTCACCCTGATGGTAACACAATTACTTCTGCCAGTGAAGATTCCACAGTCAAACTCTGGAGCCTTCATCAACAGAAACTCCCAATCCTTTCCGAAAACGGTCAAGAGATTACCCGCGTTAGTTTTAGTCCTGATGGAAAAACTATTGCTAGTAATGTAAAAAACACGGTCAAACTTTGGAAGCTTAATAGTCTTGAAAGGAAAACCCTTTCTGGGCATAGCTACGGTATCGCCAGCCTCAGTTTCAGTCCGGATGGCAAGTTAATTGCCTCTGGCAGTTTTGACCATACAGTTAAACTTTGGAGTCAAAATGGTCAGGAGGTTAAAACTCTCTTTGGACACACAGGGGCGGTGAGGAGCGTTTGCTTTAGCCCTAACAACCACTTCATTGTTACTGGTAGCGATGATAAAACAGTTAAACTGTGGAGCAGCATTGACGGTCAAGAAATCGCTACTTTTACCGGACATACTGGTGGGATATGGAGTGTGAGTTTTAGCCCTGACGGTAAGATAATTGTCTCAGGAAGCGATGGTTCTGACAAAACAATAAAACTGTGGAGCGTTGATGATCAAGAAATACGAAGAACTCTTGAAGGGCATAGTAATACAGTAAACAAAGTTAGTTTCAGTCCTAACGGTAAGATAATAGCTTCAGCTAGTTCAGACAATACAGTTAAACTGTGGAGCAGCATTGACGGTCAAGAAATACGGACTCTTAGGGGGCATAGCTACCAGGTTTTCGACGTTAGTTTTACCTCTGATAGTCAGATGATTGCTTCTGCTGATTGGGATGGTACAATCAAATTGTGGAATCTTGAGGGTCAACTACTTACAACCATGGAACGGCAAAGTAATAAAATTACTAGCCTTAGCTTTAGTCCCGACAATCAAATACTGGCTGCTGCTACTGATAAAGGAATAATTTTATGGAATTTAAATTTAGATAAGTTAGTGGAGTTTGGTTGCAAATGGTTACATGATTATTTGATGAATAATCCTAATGCTAAAGAAGACCGCAATCTTTGCATTACACATAACCATACTAATATCGAGTAGAAAAACGTTTGCTACATTTAGTTCAGTTTTAAAATTGAATACTGTATGCTAGACATTGAGTTTTGAAAGCAATCCAAGAATCTGGATAAGAACTGAATGTAGCATCAGATTTAATCAGATCAACTAAATTCTTGCCATCAGGTCGCTGCGTTAAACGAGTGGGTTAATAGGTGATTTGTTTTTTGTATGGTGATGTTCCAATGCCTTGATATAGAAGTGCTGGGTGGTCTTCAAAGCCCAATGCTGCTGCTCCCAGAAAATCATCATAAATTTGCGCTGTGTCAATTTCCTTTCTTGGTAATGAATTTGGGGTCATCAGAGCTTGGTTGAATACTAAAGAGTTGGAAAACTCTGTTTGAACCAGTTGACTACGACGCCTAAAATTAAGCCCTATTAAGAAAGTGACAAAGCCAAGAATGCTATCCCGTCTAGTCAGTTTCATGTATTTTGGCGATTTGATCGCCTATTTATTTACTGGAGTTTAGACTAAATGATTAGCTAAGGAATTAGTCCAATCGGTAGAAATGGAAGATATAGATATAACTTCAGAAGAAAGAGAAAAAAGAGCAGCCCTAAATTTGGAAGAATACAAGTGGAAAGAAGAAATAGTAACTTATGGTGGAATTAAACAAATTTGGCTAATAGTAGAAAGTCCAAAAAGAAGAGACAGTGACTTAGAGAAGCTAGAGAAAAAAATAAAGAAAGAAAGAAAAAGATAAAGTTGAAAAACTTGTTAAGGAATTAAAAAAAGAAGATTTTGATACTCCAGAACAAGCTCGATATAAGCTAAAAGGTATTAATAAAAATTTAAAAATGTTTGAAATCAAAGAGAGTCGAATTATTAAAACTATATCAAAGGATAATAAGACTATTTATAAAATGGAAGGAGTAGTGTGTGAACAAACAAAAGAAATAGAAATACTAAGAAAAGAAGCTGGTAGATTTATTTTAGCAACTAATTTAGTAGACGAGAATAAATTAGAGACAGAAGAAGTTATTATAAATTATAAAAATCAACAGTCCTACGAAAGAGGATTTAGGTTTCTCAAAGATCCTTTATTTTTTGCTGATAGCTTCTTTGTCGAGAATCCTGAAAGAGTAGAAACGATGTTATTTTTAATGTCTCTGTGCTTGTTAGTTTATAATCTTGGTCAAAGGGAACTGAGAAATAGTTTAAAAAGAGCTAAAATTGGAATAAAAAATCAACTGGGAAAGCTAACGCTGACACCTACACTAAGATGGGTCTTTCAATGTTTCCAAGGAATTCATCTTTTAACTTTAAATGGTGTTCATCAAATTGTTAATTTAACGTCAGAGCGGAATTTTATTTTAACATCCGAAGGAATAGTAATTATTCCTCGAATTTATAATGCCTGTACAACATATTTTATCAGTTAAATATTTTATGTTTGATTATTTGTTTTAAAAAGAAAATTGTTTCATCATTCTTTTCTTAATTATCCTGACTTTCTTGGTTTTATCTATTTTGTAATTATCTCGTATTTCAATTTGAAGTGCGCAATGTGGGTAAATGATAGCGCCAACTTACTTAACACCTTCAATTTCTTCATCTGTCAACTCATACAGATCTCGCAACTTTTCTAACTTCTCGTCACTAGCTTGCCAAAAACCTCGTCCATGGGCTTCTAACATTCTGCTGACAACATTACGAAAAGCTTCAGGATTGCTTTTACGCAACTTTTCTGCCATTTCTGGATCTAGGGCGTAAGTATCCGCAGCCTGATCATAAACCCAGTCATCAGTAAAATCTGCTGTACCACCCCAACCAATTAACGCTGTCATGCGTTGAGAAATTTCAAATGCACCACCAGAACCTTGATTCGCCATTGCTTGCGCCCATTTTGGGTTGAGTAACTTCGTGCGATACTCCATCCGCAGCAGATCATCTAAATTACGGGGTGTGGTATCTTTGGAGAAACTTTCTACAAAACTGGTGGTTACTTTTTTACCACTCTGTTTTTCTGCGGCTTTTTTCAAACCGCCTGTATTCGCGTAGTATTCTTGAATATCGGTTAAGCCATATTCAACTGAATCGATTTCTTGAACAATGCGATCGCTCGTCTGCAAAAGCTGGCTCAGCACTTCTGGTCTAGCTTGACCTTTATCTTGTCTACCATAACTAAACACGTTGCGACCTTCCCAAGTCTTACCCAACTCCTCGCCAGATTCCCAATTACTATCAACCACACGATCATTCACCAAAGAACCAAAGTCACCTGCTGGGTTAGAAAACAACCTTGCAGATGCATTCTCAACACCTTGCTCCTTCAACGACAAAGCATGTTTTCTAATAAAATTCTCTTCAGGGGATTCATCAGCATCAGCCGCGCGTTGAAATAAATCATCCAGTAATTCAATAATATTGACAAAACTATCTCGGAAAATTCCCGACAAATTCGCCAAAACATCAATCCGGGGATGTCCCACCTCAGCCAAAGGCTTTAACTCATAACGAACTATTCGTCCTGTACCTTCTTTCAACGGTTCAGCACCAACCAATTCTAAAAGAATCCCCAGAGACTCACCCTTAGTTTTAATCGCATCCAAACCCCATAACATCACCGCTACAGTTTCTGGATACTTCCCATGCTCCTGTAAATGCTGAGCAATAATTTTTTGCGCTATTTCTCTTCCTCTTACATAAGCAGCGCTAGAAGGCATTCTATAAGGATCTAGCGCATGAATATTTCTACCAGTAGGTAGAACACCAGCACCATCGCGCAACAAATCACCCCCAGGAGCAGGGGGAATGTACTCCCCATTCAACCCCCGCAACAAATTAGTTAACTCATCAGTTGTTTGTTCCAATAACTGACGGACTTTTGTTATATCATTTTCTACCCTCACCCCTGTCCCCTCTCCCAAGTTTGGGAGAGGGGTGTTGTCTGTTTCTAACGCTTCCAAATAAGACGCCATTTCTTCGTCGTTAGGAGCTTCACCCAAGGTATGCAACCCAGAAGAAAAAAGCCGACTTTCCAAAACTTGCAAATACTCGTATAACTTTACGAGATAATCATTAAAAGCATGAGCGCTAAACATGCGCACATTCTCAGGACTAAAAGCAATCCCCAACTTTTGTGCATCTTCAAAGGGACAATCTGCATCTAAACCGGTGTCCACAATCTTCTTGCAAATTGCTTCTTTAAGAGCGTAATTCTTTTCTGGGTCTTCTCGATACTCTGAAATTAAATCCCGCAGGTTTATTAATTCCTTATACAACCCCGCACGACCATAAGGTGGTACATTGTGAGAAATTAACACACCATAACCGCGCCGCTTTGCCAAAATTGATTCTGAAGGATTATTCGCTGCGTATATATATAGATTGGGCAAATCTCCCAACAAAATATCAGACCAAGAATAACCCGTATTTCCCAAAGGCGATCCAGGTAACCATTCTACAGTACCGTGCATCCCAAAATGAACGACAGCATCAGCTTGAAACTCATTTTGTAACCATTTGTAGAAAGCAGCATATTGAGGATGGGGGGTTAAATCGCGTTCAAACATCAAGCGCATGGGATCACCCTGTATCCCCAAAGGAGGTTGTACACCTATCCAAATATTTCCTAGCTCAACACCACCAATAGAAAACTCTTCACCATAGGTTTTGATCCCGGTACCGGTAAGTGATTTCCATTGTTTCTCAATGCGAGATGTGCGAAGATATCCCAGCCATTTCTCTAAGGTAGGAACATTTACGGTGTTCATTGATGCGGAATCAATTGAGAGATCTCCCTGTTTTACTGTCAATTCGTCGGCTTCTTTGACAGCACGAATTAACTGTTCTCCGTTTTCAGGTATATCTCCAACAATGTAACCTTGATCTTTCAGTGCTTGGAGCAATTTAACCAGGCTTTTTGGTACATTTAATAATGCTGCTGTTCCAACAGCACCATAACCAGGGGGGAAGCCGTAGAGAATAATTGCGATTTTCCTTTCTGAGATAGGTTTATGCCTCAGCGAAATCCAGCTTTTAACCCTACCAATTAATCTCTGTACCCTTTCAGGAACTAGATAAATATTTTCTCCGACCAAACCACCGAGGGCAACAGTATCGATCGCGCCATCTAATTCAGGCAATGCGTATAAAACAACACTTTGCAATCCGCCGATTCCTTGGCGTGTCCAAGAGTAAATATCTTGAATAAGTAGTGGTGCAGCGACAATATATGGTAAGTTCTTAGCACTAAGGATGTTTTTTGCTACATCTACTTGACGCCCTGCTTCCATTGAGCCAGCAGGACCACCTACTAAAGGAAAACCGATTGTTGAGATAATAGCATCAACCTTTGCTGCTTCTTGAGAAAGGGACGGTGTTTGTACATTACCAAGCTGTCTTTGCTGGGTTTCATAGTCGGTTGTCATCCAATCCCGTACCGCGACGTGTCCCTCAACACCGTTAATGAAAATAGGTAAGGGAATTAAACCAGCTTGTTCAAAATATCTAATCAGTTGCGGGATGTATGGCTGCTTAGTAACAACATGCTTACGATAAAGAAGAATTCCTACAACAAAATCTTGTCCTGTTTGTCTTTTAGCTTGATACCACTCCAAGTACTTTCGGGGGGATTCAAAATAACCTGGATAGTCGGGATGTAATAACCCCATGTTTGGAGTTTCTACTGGTGGGGGAATTTCGCCTACCTTTAAACCTAGGTATTTTTCTGCTAGTGTCCAGAATAAAGCTGCAACGTTTTCTGATCCCCCCGCGTTCCAATAACCGTATATAATTAACCAGTTGCGTAAGTCTTGCACTTTTTGCACTGGGACATATTTTAAAAGCTTTGGGCCAATCTTTAAAAAGCTAATATAACCAGCTAGTCGGTCTTCTTCTTTGCCGTTGCTAAATTTATCTAAGATAAATTTAACTGGTTTGGGCATTCCTTTGGGTTTGTCACCAATGGCAAAACTACCGAGTTTGTTCAAACTCATCAATTCTAATGCTGACTCGAAGACTAGGCGGATCGGAATGCGCGAGACGCGATCGCGCAACCACAAAACCTGGTCATAGTCAAACAGCAAACTCCCAAAAAACACATCAGCCTTTTCAAGTGCTGCTTCTACCTCAGTGCGCTTTGTGGTGATGTCGCGATCGCTAAATACCCTAATGTCTAACTCTCTAACACGAAAGTTAGCTAGATCTGCTGCTTTGCGGTACAAGTCAGCGTTGAAGGATTCAAATCCTGCGACCAGGACAATGCGTTTCATGCCTTAAAAGCTCACAAGGTACACTTTCTTCATTGTAAACATTCTGTTAAGCTAAGTGCTAACAAAAGTTAATAATAAAGAATTCAGGAGTCAGGAGACAGGAGGAGCCAGTTCTGCAGGCTTTGCACTGAGCTTGTCGAAGTGAGGGTCTCCCTCCGTAGAAATGTGGCATTCAGGAGCCAGAATGACTAGCTCACTGATCAGCAAAAGTGATAAGGTTAGTGGTAGTCGTAGGTTGGGTTGTAGCTTGCTTCCCCGTAGGGGTACGAAGTGAAACCCAACAAAATCCTAAAAATGTTGGGTTTCGTCCCTCAACCCAACCTACATTTGTATCAATCATTTTTTGAATTGGTATCAGTAAAAGTGATAAAGAGGGGACTAGTCCAAGCTTTGGAATCGTCTACCTGACGACCAAATAAATAAATTGGAACAAACCCGTAGGATGTGGACATTGGCTGTAGCGTAAAACTACCGCCCAGATCGTGAGCTAGTGGCTTAGCGCTCAGGCGCTCTGCTGTAACGAACATTTCTGCTCCGCCTAATTCCTGACGTAAACATCCTTGTTCTAACAGATCGAGCCCTTTAAATTCCCAGAAGAATTCAGGACAGTGAATGTAGGGGCTTCTTTGTAAAGGACTGCTAACTTTACTGTAGCTGTCGATTTCGACACGAAGACGAAAGCGTGCTTGCGACAGATCGGAAAGCTCCAACTCCAAGGTATCAGAATCCCCGTAGGTATCGGAACAAAACTCTAGCTTCAGCGATCCATCTTGTCTAACATACTCTTCTGGATGCTCTAGCCCATAAGCTCGGTAGCTCTCAACAAGAGTGTTAGAGTATTCAAGTACTCCCCGCCACTTAGAAGAGCGATAACGATCTTTAATTCGAGCGCCACCCCAACGTAAACGAATTCGATTGGGTGCGTAACCTGCTTCAGCTTGTAAATTACGATGCCACAACAAACCCTGATCAGTATAAGCCCGGATCTCATCCCAACCACTTGTGCCTAAAAATCGATAGTGGATAGTAACCGAACCATTTGCTACCAATTCATCTCCTTGAATGTATTCATTACACCAGAGCAAAGCTACAATACGTTCTCCTGTAGTTGCCCATGTGTGACGAGAACGTAAAGCCTGATTAATTGCTGCCTTTGTTAAAGATGGGGCAAGAATTCCAGTCACACCACCGTTAACCCCAAAGACTGCGGTACCAGGAACTCCACCTCCACAACGCCCACGATGTTCGTCTCCGTTAGCCGATACACCAACCTTGTATCCACGGCTAATAGCATCTTGGTAGAACCAGGGAAAATGTCCCCAAGCTGAACCAATTTCAATTAGGCGCTCTAGTTTAGGATGATGCCAATCGAAAATGGCACGCCGTCCTCCAACATGAGGAATGAGCAAGTGCTGCTCTGGGGCGTGAATATAAGCCTTATAAAGGTGGTCAACTGGCCAAGCTCCGGGCTGAAGCTCGTTACCTTTCATGTGTTCGTTCCACTCAAAGGAGCGAATCTGTTTTCCTTGGCGATCATAGGGAAATAAAACTTCTTCACCTAAAAAAACAACGTTGCGATCGCCTCCTGCAGCTGAATTTCCACACCATTCTGTTCCAGGGTAGCAGAGAAACTCGCCTTCGGTGGTCACATCTCGGCAGAGTTTGACATCTTCCTGCCACTGTTTCTCAGTAATATTAAAATCATTTGCTGTATACCCTAAAACATCTAAGCCTGCCACATCGCGACCATAGGTAAAGTTATATTCAGTACTATTCGTTCCTACGGTATTATTGGAATGAACATGAAGATCTGCAAAAAAGGCGCGAGGATAAGCTAGATTGCTATCAGCAATGACAGGCGTGAGATTGCTTTGTAACTCTGTGCCTATTAGGGTAGCTTGAAGTACTGTTTCTTCCTGTGTATTCAGAGTTAAGTTAGTTTTTGCAACTGCCCAACCTTGGGTTGGTAAATTAAGAGTTTGCTCCTCCGTAGTGCTAGAGCGGCTGATTAATTGCAGTTGTCCTCCCAAATTCCAACAAGTATTACCCCAAATATCTTCAACCCGTATTCTCACAGGGAAAGAAACACCTGTTTTGACTAGTCGTGGAGTGACAATTGTCACGAAAGCAGGTGAACCTGGGACAATATCAATCACAACATCACCGGGAATTGCCGCAAACCGAGACGTCCCCACCGGATCAATATAGGCACGAAAACGAAATCCCTCTTCAACAAACGTCTGCACCCTTGTTCCTATTCCGCCAGCGCGGCGATCGCCCAATCGAATAAAAATATGGTCGCCTGGTTTGAGATAGCCATCTATAATATCTACAATAATTGCCTTTTGATAAGGGCGCTCATGCCCTTTCTGGTCAAACCGAACTTTAAGTGAGGGTACTGTTGCGTGACTTTCACCTGGAAGCGTTGGGCGAGCCTGATATTCTGCTGAAACATAATTAGCCCCTAATGGATCTTCTGTCTGAAACAGCGCCCAGTCGGAATAGAATTTAAATGTTACCTTAATCCAGGCACTATCTGCAAGACCAGAAGCTCCAACTTCGTAATCAAGTAAAATCGACTGCCAACTTCCAGCCTCAATTTGTGGAGTGGAACACTTCAGACGACCAAGAAACGGTAAAGTACTGATATATTCCAAATATCCTTGAGGATGAGTGTATTCTCCTAGCAATGTATCTAAATTTTCGTTTGAGTTGTCGTCTTCTTTAGTCACAGTACCCAATCCCCAATCCCCAGTACCCTTTAATAATTCCTTCTTAGGATATCACTTAGAATATTAAAATTTCTGTCTATACTACTAATTGTGTCTTCAATACTGGCAGTATTTTGCGGCGGGTTAGTAATTAAGCTATCTTCAGCAATCACACGTTGAAAATCTACTTGAATTTCGCCAGTACGCTGAGTTTTTCCATCCATCTCATAAAACTTCACCCCTGCCAGCTGCATTATTTTGATAACCTCTTGAGCTATAATGCCGTAGCCAATTGTTGTGGGATGAATACCCTCTAAGGAAATTTTTGGCGGGTTTTTCTTGAGTACATCAATACAGATATCTGCGTTACGTGATAAAGTATTACGCAAATCCCAACCATAAACTGCTAGGTTGTGATTTATCTGTTCCTTGATAGGATATACAGAACCTTCTCCTTGTTCCCAATAATTTTGGGATTTACGTAAATTTTTTAACAAAGCTAACAAAGCTTGTAAAAAATCAAACCAGTCGATACTATTTCCAAAGGAACGCTGTAAATTCTCAGCTAGCCGTTCAATGTTAAGAGGTAATCCATCTTCAGGTCCATCATAAGTTGGATAACGTAATGAATTCCAACCCATTTCTCTAGCAATAATTGCTGGATAGGATAGTTTTGTGTCATAAATGCCTCCGCTTTTAAAGCCCTGTGTAACTGAATCCCCGATAGCAACCAAACGATTACGAGGAGTGCCTATTCTAGAGATATTAACAGGGATGCCAAGAGTAGGGTCTGTAATAGGTTTTCGAGCCTCAAACCGTATCCTAACATCTATTGGGGTTTTATGGTCAAACATGACAGCCAGTTGTTCAGTTATTTGTGCTTTTTAAAACAACAATTTATTGTTGAACACAGAAGACGTTTTATGGAAAAATGTAATAACGATAGATAAGTTTTTAAAAAAGATTAAATTGGTTCAGAATAGACAGTCGTAAATTTATAACTTATGATGAAGAATCTCTATATAATAGAATGTTTGCTTAAGCCATTTTTTGGTGATTTAGCAAACAGGTAATTGATGAACAAGATTGTTAGTGATTCTTTTTGAGAACTCATCATTAACAACGAATTTGAGGTGCATACTATGAAATTTGGAATTGATATTGGTCACAATTGTCCTCCTGACACTGGAGTTACTGGTATAAAGCAAGAGGATGTGCTAACTCTCGATGTGGGAACTCAAGTTATATCAAAATTAAAGGCTCTAGGACATGAAGTCGTAGAATGTACGCCAAGCCAGGCTAACACAGTTCGTGAATCACTATCGAAAAGATGTGATACTGCAAACAACGCCAAAGTTGATCTTTATCTCTCGATTCATTTTAATGGATTTAATCGTCAAGCAAATGGTACAGAAGTTTATGCTATTAGTGATAAAGCTACTAGAATAGCTAAGCCAGTACTAGATGAAATTGTCAAGTTAGGATTTTTTAATCGCGGCATTAAAAGCGGTACTCACTTATTTGTTCTAAGAAATACGGAGATGCCAGCAATTCTTGTGGAATGTTGTTTCTGTGATGCACCAAAGGATATGAATATTTTAAATACAGAAGCAATAGCAAATGCGATTGTCAAAGGTTTAACTGGTCAATTGCCAACCAATTCCGCTAGCTTTATGAAAGATGAAGAACAGAATGTCGATACAACCGTCTTGAGACTACAAAAAGCTTTAAATAGACTAAAAATTACCGACAAAAAGAATAAACCTTTGGTTGAAGATAACGTACTTGGGGTAGCAACGTCATCAGCAATTCAAAAATTTCAAGAGATAGCGGGAATTGAACAAACAAGAATTATCGACGAGGCGACTTGGAAGGCAATTAATCTAATTTTAGCCAAGCGGATGATTAGAGTCAATCATGCAGGTGGACCTGTCGTTAGGTACTTGCAATATCGCCTGGGTGTCGAGATTAATGGTCTTTATACTCCCCAAATGGAAGTCATGGTTAAGAAATTTCAACTTCAGAATGGTTTAATAACTGATGGGATTGTCGGACCATTAAGTTGGCAAAGATTAATTGGATAGAGGTTGTAGGCGAAATTAGAGACTAGAGACTAATTTCGCAATGATCGTAGATTTTTTCAGAAGGAAGTGGTGGATGATGTCAAAGTTTAAATAGCCATCTCCACCCGCAGCTGATCACACATGATTAAATTGCAGCTTAGCGCTTTTCAGTTCCCTGATTAGGACCACCTTCAACAAATTCATCGCTGCTTCCTGATTCTGGTACAGCAGTGGGCTTAGCATCGGTTTTAGCAGCAACACCAGTCTTGCGTGTTTCGGAATCGGTGGTGGTTTGGTAGCCACCAGAAGCATTAGTATTTTCTTCTTGGGGTTGTTGATTTTGTTCAGCCATGATTAAATTCTGATTAATTAACATTCGCCTTCATAATAAAAGGTATGTGAATACTATTTCTTCTGTCCTGGATATAGTTATGCTTAAAAACTTGATCTATCTTTTGGGTGAATTTGTGTCAATAGTTGAGTTCGTAATAGCTCCAAAGCCAGACTTGGAGTTGTTTGTAAATTTTCGGACAAGTCTCTTACATGGGGATCGTTTTTGGGTTACGATACAACAGAAATAATCATACTTAAGAATGCTACAAAATGAAGTGCGGAATGTGGGTTAGAGCTTTCTTGACTGTGTCTGTCCTTATTGCATCGCTAGGCGGAGGCGCAGCGCAGGCTGACTACACCGCAAAGATCAATTCCAAAAGTAACGGGAAATGGAAGGGGTGGGGGACATCGCTAGCTTGGTGGGCAAAAGCCTTCGGAAATCGATCCAATCTGGCAGATATTATTTTCTCACAGCCAACATCAACACCAGTCAAATATCAGCCCGATTATGGAACAACTGTATCTTTACCGAGTCTGGGATTGAACATCGTTCGTTATAACGCTGGTGCAAGTTATAACGCAAAAGCACCCAGCAAACACACTGCTGGGCCGTCAACTACTGCCGTTACACCTACGAAGCAGATAGATGGCTATTGGCTGGATTGGTCTAGCTCCGATCCGCAGTCAGACAGCTGGGATTGGTCAGCAAATAGCGACTCAAATCAGCGCAATATGATGTGGTTGGCACGTGACCGCGGCGCAGATCATTTCGAACTCTTCTCGAATTCACCTATGTGGTGGATGCTTTATAACCAAAATCCCGCAGGCGCGGATAATGCCACAAGTGACAACCTCCAGTCGTGGAACTGGCAGGCACACGCCATCTACTTGGCAACTATCGCGAAATACGCCCATGACCATTGGGGCATCAATTTCGACTCCGTCGAACCTTTTAACGAACCGTCTTCAAACTTTTGGTCGGCAACTGGATGGAATTCTAACAGTGGGTACCCCAGCGACCAAGAAGGATCTCATTTCGATCATTCTACACAGATGTCAGTGATCCAATATCTACGTAGCGAGCTCGATAAACGTGGGTTGAACTGGATGGCTGTGTCAGCCTCCGACGAAAATACATACGATGAGGCATACAACACTTTTTACGACTTTGGCTTTTTGAACAACGGGACAGGAGTAACGAACAACGTTGGGAGAATAAACGTGCATGGATACCAAGGGACAGGGGGGCGACGGGATCTTCTCTACTCTCTGGCACAACAATATGGCAAGGAGATTTGGGACTCGGAGTATGGGGATAACGATGCAAGCGGCATGACTATGGCCACTATCATAAACTACGATTTCTACTGGCTGCACCCGACTGCGTGGATCTACTGGCAAGCACTCGATGGTCTCAACTGGGGCTTGATAAAGGCTGATAATATCTCAGGACAGACTCAGGATGTGAACGAAAAATACTTCGTATTTGCGCAGTATACCCGACATATAAGGGAAGGCATGAGCATCCTTAGTAGCAACGATGTAAACACAGTAGTTGGGTACGACTCAACAAAACATAAGCTGGTTATTGTGACAACAAATTACGGCAATGGCCAATGGATTAATTACGACCTCTCCGCGTACAATACAGTCACTGGGAATAATGGTTGGGTGGATCGATGGGCGACCAATACAAATGGTGGCGATCAATACACCTACCATAAAGATACTTCCCTTCATGGCAAGGTATTTTGGTCGTGGTTCCCGCCGAATACAGTGCAAACGTTTGAGGTTAATGGGGTTCAGTAGTGTAGGCATAGAACCGAGATCCCGATAGGTGATTTCCGAGAACTAAATTACCGGATTTATTAATGGTAAACTCCTGTGTAGTGAGTCAGGAGAGGATTGGTGAAGTTACCCCCCAATGCCAGTGAACTGTTAACAGCCTCCCAAATAGCAGACCTCACCCCGCAACGACAGCTTGAGTGCGAGATGCTCCAAATCAAAGTCGATAACGGGCCAGAAAATAGTGGAGTGCGCACTCAGTTCCTCAATCGGATGGTATCATTTGCTTCGGCCATCGCCAAGCCAATTCAATTGCTGTACTATCCGCCTTAGCACAGCAAGTACAATCCGATTGAACGGTGTGGCGGGATTCTCGAGCAGCATTGGAATGGAGCCAAGCTAATCGATGTCGATGACCTAACGGCTCAGATGAGGGCTTTTATTGATTACTTCAATCATACCTTGGCTAAACCTTTCCAGTGGAAATTTAAACCCTGCCTTTGGACTTACAATACCCCCCTGGAACAAGCAGAATGAAGCCCATTTTGAGTGGGGCAGAACTTTTGCCGCCTTGCACTAGTTAACTGGCTACATGCTTCAGAATCCAAAGGATAAAAAACCACCATCCACTGCAATACTCTGTCCTGTGATATGTGTAGCTGCGGGCATACACAAAAATGCTACTATCCCTGAAACTTCTTCTGGCTCTCCAATTCGCTGACTTGGTGTGCGAGATATGACTGAAGCCGAAACATCTGGATTACTTAAATAGGGTTCAGTCAATGGAGTGTGAATAAACCAGGGAGCAACAGTGTTAACTCGAATGCGATCGCTCGCCCATTCTACAGCTAAATAACGAGTCAGCTGCGCCAGTGCTGCTTTAGTCATTGCATAGGGTGCGCCAGTATGAACTGAAGTTTCCCCAGCAACAGAACCAATGTTAACTATGCTACTATCATCTCTTCCTTTAAGGAAAGGATAAGCCAATCGGCACATTTCAAATACTGATGTTAAATTAGTCTCGAAGATAGATTTATACTCATCTTCTGTATATTCCAAAGACTTTTTGCGGATATTTGTACCAACATTATTGACGAGAATATCTAATGTTCCAAAGGCTTTTTTCACCTCTTCAAAAATTACCTGACGACCATTAGATGTGGCAACATCTGCTACAACTCCATGAGCTTTTAACCCTTGGGATTGCCAATCCTCGATCCTTTTATTGACGTCTTCTGTATTACGAGCTACAATCATTATATCCGCATCAAGAAACAAGAAATCTTGGGCGATCGCCAGCCCGATTCCTTTTGTTCCTCCTGTAATTAAGGCTTTCTTTCCTGCAAGTGTCCAGCGATGTTTTCTCATTTCGGTTTTTCCAGATAATTCCTTAATCCGTTGTCATAAAAGCCGTGCATTGTACACAAAAAAGCTTGACATTACATCCCGCTATCGATAGATGGATTTAGATGGTGCTTGCATTAGCATATGCATCGGGTCATATCATAATATCAAAACTACTGAGCATATCACTTTGGCATTTGCTTTTGCTGTCAAGTCTAGGGCAAGTTAGTAAGCATTATGTCAAATGATAGAGGCTACAAGTGGTAAAGTTACCCGAACAAACCATTTCTCGTATTAGTTAACTCTTCAGAAACTATTTGCGGACGGTAATTTATGAAATCAGTGACGAGAATTTGTACAAGTTATAAACAGTGGCACTACATCAGGAAATGGATTCACAATGACGAACTATTTAATGATTTTACTGATTGGATCATCTTAAATGATTGTCCATCTGATCCTATGCCTGAGGACTTGAAAGAGATCGCAAATGAGAGAGGTATAAAAGTTGAAGAATTTGAATTTAATATAGGTAGATGTGCTGCTAGAAACTTTGGTGTAAATATATCAGAAACAAAGTATATTGAACACATAGATGGCGATGATTTGCCACTTCCTTTAGATCAGGCATTTTTAGAAAATAGCTCTGACGACTTAATTTTCTTCAAGATACCTCACCACCAGATAGATTCATCAGGTCGCACTATACCAGTAAGGGACAAAGACAATAATTTATTCTTGGAAGGCAATCAACCCTGTCAATTTTATGGCTCTCTATTTCAACAGTGGGGAAATGTGGCAGTTCGTCCGGCGGGAACTCTTTGGAACAGAGACGTCTTTTTGTCTTTAGGGGGGTATGATGAGCGTTTTGCAGGAGCTGAAGATGCTCATTTGGTATGGAAAGCTTACTTGAAAAAAGTCAGCTACACTTGGGCAGATTTTCCAAAACAATCTTACCTAGAAGAAAATGTCTATAAGCTTGAGTCTGAGTATTTTCCTCAAGGTTTTCTGAAATTCTGGTATCTTGTTAAAGAAACTGGTCCCGAATTTGTAAAAGACGAAGTTCAACGAACGATTAATTCAGCACATCGTCAACTACTGTGGTCATGTAAAGCTGATATGAAAAAGCGAAACCCACAAGAGCTCACATTTAGAATCAAAGAATCTGTAAAATGGGTTTTGCTAGGAACCTAGCTGATAGGATATAGTGAGAAGGCATGGTTCAAAAATCAGTAAGGGTAGTATCTATTCGATATTTTGACAAAAGCTGGTCAATAACCATTGGGCTGTAAACATGACTTGCTCACCAACTTCATCAGTAATCCCTATAGCTCCGAAACCGCGCCCCAATTTTAGGAGCGCGCGGTCAAATATGCTGAAAATACTCTTGAGATCCTTCAGCATAGGGCTGGTGTTGCCTGCTCTTCTTCTCCGTCCGGTACTGGGTGCGCCCCGACTGAACTTTTCATATGGGATTTTGGAGAGATCTATCTCTGTTAGTTCTCTTGAGAATTATGCTAAGACAGGCAAAGCTGATGATGAATTGTCTGCATATCTTGGCTACGTAGGAAAAGATAAACTGCCTCAGCTAAGGCAACTTTTACTGACTCCCATCCCTTTAAATGTCGTACAGGTTTCGCAATTTCTCTATACGCCAATTGGTGAGACATTGTTAGCGAAACTTGGAGAAGTTATTCAGCAAGAAACCCACACAAGTGGATTTTATGCAATTCGCGCAGCGCTCATTCTTGGGGCTGCTGATCCAAACGGTTTTACTTTATTAAGTGTGCTACGCAAATTCCCCTCAGCAGCTATTACGATTGATTTATCTCGCAGCTTAGCTATTGAAAATGAATTAAAAAATTTAGTCAATCAAACGCGGGATGCAGTTGCACTGATTAATCAAGAATTTAGCCAAGAGTCAGCTAGCACCTCTGTGGCGAATAATAAATCAATCGCAAACGTGGTGAGACGTGGAAATTTTAAATGGGACAAGCAAACTATCTCATTATATGATGCATCCCGCCAGCGAAAGTTTCTTTCCGATATTTACTTACCACAGACTCCCAATCCAGGAAAAGTGATTGTCATCTCTCACGGACTTGGTTCTGATCGAACAAGTTTTGCTTACTTAGCGCAACATCTTGCTTCCTATGGTTTTGGGGTTGCTGTTCTAGAGCATCCAGGTAGTGATGCAAAACAGTTGCAAGCACTATTAGCAGGTAGAGCACAAGATGTCACCAGTCCCAGGGAGTTTATTGACCGACCATTAGACGTAAAGTATCTGTTAGATGAACTCTCTCGGTTGTCTCGATCTAACGCAAAATTTAGAGGACGCCTAAATCTTCAACAGGTAGGCGTAATAGGTCAATCTTTTGGTGGTTATACTGCTTTAGCATTAGCAGGATCACCACTTAACTTTCAGCTACTCCGAAAGAACTGCGCGCTCTCGCGAAATTCACTTAACGTTTCGCTTCTACTACAATGCTTGGCTTTACGTTTACCACAATCTACATATAATCTATCAGATCCTCGTGTGAAGGCTGCGATCGCCATTGATCCAATTGTCAGCAGTATTATGGGTCAAGATAGTCTAAGCCAAATTAAAATCCCAACAATGATTGTTGCCGGTAGTGCTGATACTGTCGCTCCAGCGCTTCCAGAACAAATTCAACCATTTACCTGGTTAACAACTCAGAATAAGTATTTAGCATTAATTAATGGTGCTACACATTTCTCAACAATTGGAGATTCACCAAGCGATGCTAGTGGTGGTATCCCTGTTCCTGAACAGGCAATTGGTCCTAGTCCGACTTTAGCACGTCGCTATGTTAACGTTTTGAGTCTTGCCTTTTTCCAAGTGTATATTGCTGGGCAAACAAGTTACCTGAGCAACCTAAGCCCAAATTATATTAAGACCATCAGCAGGCAACCACTACCCTTAAGTTTAGTCCGATTCGTCCCCCTTCCTCAAAAACAACTTAACCCACGAAAAACATCTAGTAGGTAAAGAATTGCCATCATGTGCGATCGCGCTATCTTCGGGCAGCGCTTCGCTATCGCACTCAACAAAGAATTTTTGGTCGGTCTAGAGGAAATTTAATCAACTTTTTAAAGCGACCACACGGATTCTACGGTAATCTGCTATCCAAGTTCCATCTTGATAAAGCATTGGTTTCAAGCGATCCTCAACAGCGTGAATCACGTTTGTTTTTTGTTCAGCAGAAAGTCCCAAGAAAAATCGATTGGCAAACATCTCAAGCCAATTTGCCATACCCGCATCTCCGTCACTAAGAGGTGTTGGGCGATCAAGCAGCGCCGCATATATCACTTCAAATCCATGCTTTTCTAAGCAACTTGTGTACTCTCCGATGCTAGGAAAATACCAAGGAATAAACGTTGTAGAAGATGTCAAGTTCATTGCTTCAAGCACACTAAAGAGTTCTTGGGTAATTGCTTTGACATTTCCTTTACCACCAAATTCTGCTACAAAACGACCTCCGGGCTTGAGGGCTTGGTAAATAGAGCGAATAACTGCATCACTTTCTGGAATCCAATGCAGAACCGCATTAGAAAAGATAGCATCGCACGGTTGTTCTACCTTAAAATCTCGTGCATCAGCAACCGCAAATTGCAGATGAGGATAGTTGTGTCTTGCTTTTTCCACCATACTACTATCCGCATCAATTCCTATTGCCACAGATCCAGCCGCAGCAATTTTTTCGGTTAACTGTCCTGTACCACAACCAAGATCCAGTATCCGCTCTCCTACTTGGGGAGACAGCAATTTGAACAAATCTTCTGCGCGTTCCCAAACAAAAGAATGTTTGCCCTCATAAAGGGTGGTATTCCACTGATTCTGCCCCATGAAAAAATCTCCTTGGTACGGGGTAACTTAAAAGCACCATTTGAATAACTGTTTCATCTTTACAGTAAAGAATATACAGATGATTGTCCAATATATTTTTAATCATCTATTAATATGTAAAAGATATTAATCAGGAAACTGCATGGAACTACGACATCTGCGCTACTTTGTTACGCTGGCTGAGGAGCTACACTTCGGACGAGCCGCACAGAGATTGCACATTGCCCAACCACCTTTGAGTCAACAAATTCGCCAATTAGAGCTAGAATTAGGGTTCGAGCTATTTCACCGCACTAAAAGAATGGTGCAGCTCACAGAAGCAGGACAGGTCTTTTTAACAGAAGTTAAACGGGTTCTCGAGCAGCTTGATCAAGCAATTCAAATTGCACAACAAACTAGTCGTGGTGAAGCTGGACGACTTGTGATTGGCTTTGTTAGTTCTGCGTCGTATAATGTTTTGCCAAAAATTCTACGTATCTTTCGCAAGTGCGTTCCATCTGTAGTGTTGGAATTACGTGAGCTGACCACTAATGAGCAACTGCAATGGCTGCGAGAAGGGAGAATCGATGTTGGATTTCTTCGCCCTCCTGTTGAGGAAGCTTTGTTTAGTACAGAAACCATTTTTCGTGAGATGTTAGTAGTTGCATTACCAGAGGGACATCGGCTTGCACATGAACCTCAAGTGTTTGTATCGTCTCTGTGCAATGAACCTTTTATCCTGTTTCCTCGCAGAAACGCTCCTGGAGTTTACGACAATATTATAAGTTTATGCCAACAAGCAGGGTTTAGTCCAAAAGTGTCTCAGGAAGCGATAGAGATGCAGACGATTGTAAGTCTAGTTGCAGCTGAAATGGGTGTTGCAATTGTGCCAGCCTCACTTCAAAACCTTCAAAGAACTGGAGTCATTTACAAAACCTTAGAAGAGCCAAGTCCAGAAGTAGCAATTAACATAATTTGGAAATGTTACAATACGTCTCCCACTTTACAAAGATTTCTAGAAGTTGTAAGACAAGTTTTTCAAAAGTTCAAATAGAGCCTTCTAACTGCTCAGAACTTCCTTATTGTATTTTTCTATGTTATTGTCAATACTAGAAGATTGACTATTGCTAATAATTATCTTGATGAGTACTCAAATATCTTGATTTTAGGATCTGGTATTAACACTAATGTTAACACAAAATTTAAGGATTCATCTTATTTGCTTTAACTCCATACAGATACTTGAAAAAATATGATAAAAACTGTTCAAATTTTTGAAAATTCATCAGTTGAACGATTACTTAACCTGTGGGCTCAGCGTTATGCACCTGACTTGTCATCCCTAGATTTATATTCAAACCCCTCCAACTATGACAGGTTAAGGCATACAAACTCAGAACAAGGGCGATCTGAGACTGTATCTAAACTAACAAATACTTTACTTAATATTAATAGTCAAATGGCTTGGGTACAAACCAAGACCCTTCATGATTATATTCCCAATGTTTTGAATTTGAGCGAGGCGAGGCAAATAACCCAATTTGCGACACGTGTGTACAGAAAACTCCTGCAACTTTATCAACAGCCATCTTTGAATACTACTGTATTGCCTACAGACAGTCCATCAGAATTTGTACTCTCTTCACGACTATCATGGGGAAAGTCAGCAGTTACCCAGATAGCGTATGAGCTTGAACCAACATTACTCATTTATCAAGAGCAACTTCTGGTATCTAGGGACTGGCGCACTCTTGGCTTTATGACAACCCAGTTGAAATTTACTAACAGGTTGATTCTTAGGAAACTGACACAGATCGAGAAAGTACTGTTCAGCCCGTACTTGAAGTTTATTGAAGAGCAAGTTGCCATTCCCTGGCAAAGAGTTAGTGCAGCAGCTACCATCCATCAGTTGGGCTCACCAACATTAACTCTTGTCGAAGAAATGATCCCTGCGTGTGACGAAATCTCCCAGAGTGTTCACAATCAACTTGTTCAATTGTTTCCTAACTATCATAGCCGTAGTGGCTGCTTAACAGACCCCAATGTGGCGCACTCCAACATTCGTGATCTCAATATGTTTCAATCTTACCTTTGGTTATCTCTTCTAGAGAAGAGTTTGACACCCATCAAACAAGAACTATTTAATTTATGTATGATGGTTCTGAACTCTATAGGAATCACTTCGGAGTTTACAGCCATATCAGTTCAATTATTAACGAATAATCTAGTTAACCCTTTAAGCCCAGGAAGTAAAGCTCTTTTGCAACCTTACATTCAAGGAATGCAAGAAATCTTCCTTGCAAATAACGCAACGAATTCCCAATCTAATCGTTTAAACAAAAATAATATCATGGGTAAATAGTTTGAGCAACTAATACAGGCTTGTTATTATAGTTAGCTTCCATCTGTTTTTCCACTTGAGAATCCCAACCGAGCTTGTATTCTCGCTTAATATCAGCAGCAACAAATGGACGTACTACACCTGTTAAGGCTAAGGTTTTGCCTTCAGTCATAGCTGTTGTTGGGGTAGCTTTTAATAAAACAAGCAATTCTTTCGTACTGCTTAAGTGATATTTGTCTAACGTAAATAAAACTGGGCTTTCAACACTTTGAACTTTACCCATAACCCCCAGCTTTTTGCCATAATATTTGCTAGGGTTTTCAGTGATTTTATCTACATCAGGCGCTAGTGTAATAGACTTAGCGATAATCACAGGCTGATTGATATAATTTTTATAGTATTCGTCTTGTAATCTCAAATTAAACTTTTGTTCAATTTCTGGGATTGCCAACTTGCGCACCTCACCGGTAACTTGAATTTGTGAGTCTCGTTCTAAAGGTAAGTCAAAAGGCTCACTAGAGGCATTTATAACTACTACTGGTTGTCCTTTTAAGAAGTGTTTATCACTTACAGTGAATGAGCTTAAACCAACTTTTTTAATTGGTGTGCTTGTAATTGTAACGGTTTTACCAATAGCTTCTTTTGTTGTTTTATAATTTATTTCAGATGCGGTAACAAGTTGTGAAGGAACGTCATCATCTGGATTAACAAAGTAGGAGGCTCGAAAGAATACAGCTACTATTATCAATACTATCAATACTTTTGCATCCCACAGCCTTTGTAAGATATCTGTTGCAGGGGAAATACGATGATTATTATTCTGGTTTTTATCTGTTGTGTTCATAGCGTTGTAAGATTCAACTTTCTAATAGCAGTTAGTTACCCAACCAAAATCGAGAGCAATTATTTCCTTTTACTTGTCAATAATTGCTTTTTTTATTGTTAATTTGTTCCGTGACAGCTGATACAAACAGCTTTTACTAAATTAGATATTAGCAAGTTATGTTTGAAAAAACATTGTAACTGGAGTAATAGAAATAGTATTTAGATATGCTTTAATGCATATATTAATAGGCATATTTTTGCAAATTTGAGTAATTTCGCAATAATGGTAGAATGATGGGACAAGGGAGATGTTACTCCCCACAGACCCCATACTCCCTTAGGCAGAATTATTTTTCCGACCTGTTTTCATCGCACATTCCCCAAAACTTTTTGTAGGAAGGGGGTAAGTTCTTTATTTAACCGACCTCTTCGGACTAATTGAGCATAACTATCGACCTCAACTTCTAACAGTTCTTCTTGCTGTTGTTCAAGCGCAAAACTTTGTAAGCTGGGATACTCTTGTTGTAACTGCTCAATTTCTGCTCGCAATTGTTCAATAGCTTCTTTGATTAATGTTTCTTCAGAATGGTAAACTTCTAAAGTAATCCTAGGTCGTTGATTTGCTTGAAGATATTGTAGAGTAGAATTGAGGGCAATAATCCTTGCATTTAGCTCTAAATAGCGTTGGCGCAAAGGCTGGTCACCGAGAAGATTCAATTGTTGTAACAACGGTTTAATGCTCAATCCTTGGAAGAGCAGGGTAAATAGAACCACACCAAATACTGTCGCAATTATTTTGTGTCTCTCTGGTAAAATCGTTGGTACACTTAATGCTAACGCGATAGAAACAGAACCACGCAATCCACTCCACCAAAGTATAATTTGATCTGGAAAAGGAATTTTTTGCACTTGTACGAAATCGCTCAACTTACTCAGAGACAAGATAGCGATCGCTCGCATCAAAATCATTGCAACAACTGTTACTGCAATGATTGGTAAATTCTCTCCTAAATCGGCAAAACGGACTTGATCTCCTATTAAAAGGAATACAATCGAGTTCACAAAGAACGCGAGAAACTCCCAAAACTCACTAATAATTATCCTTGTTCGCGAACTCATGCCAATGCGAGAGCCAAAATTACCCAAAATTAAGCCTGTGGTTACAACTCCAATCACAGCAGATCCGCCCAAGTCATCAGTAATTAAATAAGTAGCGTAGGCAGAAATCAAGGTGAACGACTGTTCTACTAGTGGCGAGTCAAACCTTTGGGTTAAATACGAGATTCCAAACCCGATTAATCCTCCAACCGTGACACCGATCCCAACAACTTTAAAAAAGTCTACTAAAATTGGCTGGATTCCCAATTCACCAGTTCCTAAAGGTAGTGCAACCAAAAAACTAAATGCTACCACCGCCATCCCATCGTTAAACAAGCTTTCTCCTTCCATTAACGTTGTTAGACGACTTTGAACCCCCAATTCCCGAAATAAAGCAGTTACCGAAACTGGATCAGTAGCAGAAAGACTTGCTCCAATCAGTAAAGCTGTACTCAGCGAGATTCCCACAAATTGGTTCAAGGCGAACGCCACGCCCATAATGGAAATGACAACTCCGATGACTGCATAAAGACAAATTGGTAGAAAATCTCGCTTTAATTCAGGCCATTTTAAATTCCATGCTGCCTCGAAAAGTAATGGTGGTAGAAAAATTAATAAAATCAGTTCAGGGGAAAGAGTTACCAAACGAATATCAGCATACGCTAACCCTAACCCTACTATTACCAATAGTAAGGTGTAAGGTATCTGTCGAAACCAGCTAAATATCTGCGGTAGAGTTGCTACCCCTAATGAAACCACAAGTACCAAAAGAAACTGTTTGAGGTTTGTAGCGATCGCCTGTTCGCCTACAGATGACTCCAGCACCATGCTTTAGTTCCTCTTTCGTATTTACTAGAATAGCATGGGCTATACTCTATCCTTGCTTACATATCCAAGGGAGGAATTGCTACTATACTTGTGGATACAGATATTGCCCCTTCTAAAAAGCGGTGCTAGCCCGATGTCTTTTTTGGAATAACATTTCTAATTCCACTTTTAGCGCCAGCACTATCACCTTTGTAACGAGGGATAATATGTATACTGGCGTGCATCAGCTTTTGTCCTCCTGCTTGATTGATATTCATACCCACATTAAAGCCGTCTGGGTTAAATTGTGTTTTCAGCATTTCTTGCACTTTATTGACCATAAACCAGCAAGCAGATTGCTCTTTAAACGGTAGCTCAAAATAATTGCTAACATGGCGTTTAGGAATAACTAAAGTATGTCCTTTGCTTATAGGGTAGCCGTCAGACATAGCGTAAGCCGTTGCTGATTCGGTTAAGAGATTTAAATGTTTATATGGATTACAGAATATACAATTATTAGCCGAATTACGCTGGTGATTGTAATGCTTATACTCGTAAAACTCACGGCTTGTATCTAAATGAATAGAATGAAAGGGAAGTTTAACAACACACTGATATGTAGGTTTTTTATGAACATAGTGTTCTCTAAAACCTTCTCTTTTTATATCCCTTCTTACAGCGTAATAAGCCTTCCCACCTGGTTTTAATAGATGTGATACTTCCATCAGGACATTAGCTTGTTCTTCTGGAAACAATACATTTAACACATAAAAGCAGATTATTGTATCGAATTTTTCGTGAGGATATTCGGGAAAGTAATAAGGATCATAACCTGTGATATCACAGCCCTTTTGACGCAGGATTTTCACATCATTGCCAAATCCACACCCAAAATCTAATATTTTGCCTTGCAGCAGGTTTTGATTGAATAAATATTGTGCAGGAAATGACAGATTAGTTCTTTCTATTGCTGTGAGATGGCTGAATTGATTTTTTTGTTGTTTCATGGAATTTGGCGCTGTTCCCTGTCTTCAGGTGCATCTCGTTTTAATCAAACATGTTGCGGTTGTTACACATGGTTCTTATATCCGGGTTATTTCCATTCATAAGATAACTATTATACTTATAAAAAATCATTGGAGCAACATAGGGCAGCAATAATAGGCTCTTCTGACCTAATAGTGTGGTGATAAATTACGCCAAGAACCGGAAAGTCCTAAGTATTGATATAAAGCAGGCAAGATACCTGATATCTTGCACCTGGGCTGTCAGCCAGCCAGCGATTTAAATCGCTGGCTGATAGCTAAAGTCCTCTCAAGAGGACTGCTCAAGGATTTTAGTCCATTTCAATGGAATGCGCGCTATTAGCCCTACACTTAAGTGTAGGGCGGGATATCGGGCTGATTCAGCCGGGGTGCAAGATTCAGATACCGGCACTACAATTTAAAGACTTGGGACCTAGGTCGCTCTTGTAGAGTAAATCCTTTTTCTTTATTTTTATATTACAATGTAATATATTTCTACCGAATGCTTGGTTGGTCTGAACTATGCGAACAATTGTAGTTGGTGATATTCATGGCTGCTATCAAGAACTTCTGGATCTGTTGGATAAAGCGCAACTGACAGAGGATGAGATTTTAATTTCTTTAGGAGATATTGTCGATCGCGGAGATGACTCACTCAACGTATATGATTTTCTTAAAAATCGTCCCAACACCATTGTTTTGATGGGGAATCACGAACGCAAGCATTTACGTGGAACTCTTTCCTATTCACAGGAGATTGTTAAGTTACAGTTTGGGAATCGGTATCAAGAGTTTTTAGAATGGGTTAGCCATAGACCGTACTATCACGAGACTGAGGACGCTATTTTAGTTCATGCTGCAGTGGAAGATGGGATACCTATTGAGCAGCAAAAGGAAGAAGTTTTATGTGGTTGCACCGCTGGTGAAAAGTATTTAGAAAAATTGTATAAAAATACATACTGGGCTGAATTGTATACCGGTGTTAAATCAGTTATCTTTGGTCATAGGGTTGTTGGCGATGAGCCGTTGATAATTAAAGGCAAGGTTTACGGTATCGACACTGGAGCTTGTCATGGCGGAAGATTGACTGGGCTGATTTTACCTACATTTGAGATTGTGCAGGTACAAGCACCTAGAGACTATTGGCGTGAAGAGTGGGTTAAATGGCAATTGCCAGTTATGATGGCTAAACCGTGGGGAAGTTATAAGTGGAGCAAAATTCAGGAGATTTGTGATGAGTTCCGGAATTCTCCTCATCAAGAATTATCTTCTTTTATCGTTGAGTTGGAGCAGTGGATGAATGATTTACTCGCCCAAGCACCGGCAGTCATCCTTAAGATAGAGGCGAAACTCAGAGATTTGCTCTCAACCTATGGTGCTGATGATTTCAAAAAACAAGCTCGTTGTCTAACCTACGCCACTCTTATATATAAAGCAAATGCCAGTAATCTTACTCCCGAATTTCTACAGCAGACGTTGCAAACACCAGACAAATGGTTACAAGTCATGAATGAATTGGGAGTGGTTGTTAGTTCGCGTTCTCCGTGGGGAGTGCATAAGTTGATCTAGCCCAAATCTAAATATATTCACTTAGTGTTTTGTCATCCCCAGTGGTACCAACTACTGTACGTTCGCTCATTTTTTAAGGGCAAGGAGAATTAATGCCTGACTGTGTAAGGTTTCAAGGTGATTGTGAAGATCCTAAAACCACCACCGTGTAATACTTGGTAAAGGTAGATGGGATTAACGG